>Ga0194134_10000011_pt1 | contig 309154 bp, 273 predicted proteins | sample TA2KigOff0mmetaG_FD_148602 | JGI IMG/M metagenome (GOLD analysis project Ga0194134, IMG submission 148602) | Freshwater microbial communities from Lake Tanganyika, Tanzania - TA2015056 Kigoma Offshore 0m | ecosystem: Environmental > Aquatic > Freshwater > Lake | place: Tanzania: Lake...
GGGAGTATTAAGAATGTATTATGAAAATTACTCTGATTATTATGAATTGGAAATGTAGAAGAATTTAGAATATGTAAAAGATCACCAATGCAATTGCAGCGGCCGACATCAAGAGAAGTGTGAATACTACTCCGATATTCATCCATCTTGAATTAACAAATTCCCCCATGATTTCTTTATTGTTCGCAATGTGGAGAATGACACCAATAAGTATGGGAGCGGTGATTCCATATAAAATGGCAGTTGCTATGAGTGCATCAATTGGAGTGATACCGAAGACATTCAGTGATAAACCAAGTATCAATGAAAAAGCCATGATCCCATAGAAACCTTTTGCCTGTTTGAATGTTCTATCCAAACCTTTGGGAAGATTCAAGATCTCGGTGAACATATAACTCAATGATCCGCTCAATACGGGGATAGCGATGAGTCCGGTGCCAATCACGCCAAGACTGAATAATATCGTAGCGGAATTACCCAGTAATGGATATAATGCCAAGGCAGCATCTTCCACCGTATTGATTTCACGAATGCCATTTGGAAAGAGAACGAGTCCTGCTGTGAGAATGATGCAATACATGATGATGCCGGAGAAGATCATTCCAGAATCTATATCCGTTTCCATGGATTTTATATCCGTTTTATTCACCAAAATGATATGTCTATGCTCTTTTTCTTCCACTTCCATGGATGCTTGCCAAAAGAAGAGATAGGGCGAAATGGTAGTGCCCAAAATTCCAACAAGTATCAAAAGAAACTCTTTATTGAATTCAATATGTGGTATGATGGAAGAGGTAAGAATTGCCGACAAGGACATGCCATCATGATAGAAGGGAACAATGCAGTATACCAATAGCGAAAGACAAAGATATTTCAGAATCTTGGTGATGCGCTGATATTGAAAATACATCATCATGATGAAAAGAAGCATCGTAAAAACCACGCTGAAATAATTGGCTTCAATGGCTGGAAATAACATATGTCCAACAGCACCCATCCCCGAAATATTTGCTCCAATATTCAGTACAATGGCAGGCGCACCCAAACCAATCGTGAGATATAATACCCATTTGGGATAATGGAGTCGCAAAGTGCCTGCCAAACCATGACCCGTGACCAAACCAATTCTTGCACACATTCTTTGTATCACAGCCATGAGAGGGAATGCAAGAAATGCAGTCCACAGGGTGGCAAGCCCAAACATGGCTCCCGCCTGTGTATAGGTTGCAATTCCCGAGGGGTCATCATCGCTTGCACCGGTGATAATGCCGGGACCGAAATATTTTTTGAAATCCATCTACGAACTTACATACTAATTGGCTTACATCAGGTGTTTGTTCCACTACAAAATAAGCTAGCCATTATCCCAAATGCCTATATTTGCATGTGTTAGGGCGAATCCGGAATCATGGGATGATTATTGGATTTGTGATAGTTGCCGGGTAGATGTTTATCAATCAAGAGTTTTACTGCATGAAACAAAGCCATTTTGGGCCAATCGCTGCCATATCCATAGTCATCGCTAATATGATTGGCACGGGAGTGTTCACTGGGCTCGGATATCAATTGCTCACGATTCAGGATTTTGCGGCTATCATCGCACTATGGGTGATTGGGGGTTTGCTTTCTCTTTGCGGTGCTTTTGTCTATGCCGAACTCGGATCTATGTTCCCACATTCAGGTGGAGAATATCGTTACTTATCAGATGTCTTTCATCCTTCATTGGGTTTTCTTTCAGGTTGGGTTAGTTCAACCATAGCATTCACAGCACCACTGGCTCTTAGTTCCATCGCGGTTGGAAATTATGTGGTGGCTTCATTAGGGTATGGTAATCCAATCATCATTGGATTGATTTCTTTGATAGGATTGACCGCCATTCATTCTTTGAGCCATAAAGCAAGTGGTGCTTTTCAGTCATTTTCAACGGGAGCAAAAGTATTGTTCGTGACAATCCTGATTGTATTGGGTTGTTCACATGCTGATTGGAATTTCAGTCATTTTACTCCGAGTATCAGCACTGCCGCACAAATGACATCTCCTTCATTTGCTGTTTCATTGATCTATGTGATTTTTGCCTATTCTGGTTGGAATGCTTCTGCATATATCGCTTCGGAATTAAAGAATCCGGAAAGGGATGTGCCTCTTTCTATCATTGTTGGAACTGTATTTGTAACGATAGTCTATGTTCTTCTTAATATGATGTATCTCTTGGTTGCGCCGATTCATGAGTTAACGGTCAATCCGGAGACAATGATGCCAAAAGAATTGGTGGTTATCGCGGGATCTCATTTTCTGCCTCCAATGTTCACTACCATCTCAGGGCTTATCATCGCCTTCATGTTGATTTCATCCATGAGTGCTCTGGTTGTGGCCGGACCACGCGTTTTGAGATCAATGGTCCATGAATATCTGCCAAGTGAGAAAAGATCTGATATAGCATCCATACCTGTAAAGAGTATTTGGTTGCAAACGGGTATTGCAGTTTTGATGATACTCACGAGTACATATGACACATTGATTACATTCACCACATTTCTTATGACATTGTTTTCCAGCCTTACCGCCATGGCTGCGATTTATGCTCGATTCAGCATGCGAAAAGTTCATAGACCCTATAGAATGTTTGCATTTCCTGCAACGCCTGTCTTATTCCTTCTCATCAATGTGTGGATACTGTACTATATCATGCAGGATAAACCACATGATATGTATTATGTATCTGCGATATTGATAACCGGAATGCTTGCTTGGTTGATATTACATATTCGCAAAAAAAAGGTGGGGACATGAAACTATTAAGTTTATTGCTACTTCTTCTCATTTCCTGCCAGGAAGACAATAAGCAATCAGGGAAACGTATAATCAAGAAGAAAAAGGCATCCCCAACACCTGCATTCATTGAGATTACTCCCCAAGAATCTGCTTTGAATATTGAATATGCCGTTTACTACATTGATTCAATTGACAATGCATCCTATCAGCATAGCCCCAATCCTTATAATACATTTCCGGGAATTGCCACATTTCGTGGAGGACACTATCGAGATATGCCATTGACGGGTATATTGGAATCAATGCCTACTCATTTTACGATTGATTGGACATTTAGAACTGACTGGGGAAAGTTGGCAAGTGATGCAAATGGGAAAGGCAGAGGATGGGGTGGCGGAGCCGGTTGGACGGGTCAACCTTGTCTAAGAATGGATACTCTTACAAATGATGTCACCATTTATCAGGGCTCGCTAACCGGAAAAGTATATCGTTTGAATTATGCAGATGGCAAAGAAACTGATAGCGCACTGGATATTCATAATCCGATAAAGGGATCCGTTGCACTTGATCCTGAATTCAATCATATTCTCTATGTCGGGCAGGGAATTAGATATCAAGCTGAGTCCGGAGCACGTGCTTTTGATCTGCGCACAGGTAAGATCATTTCATTTCAAACAGCTTATGACAAGTATGCCAAAAGACGTTGGGGTTTTTTTGATAGCTCTCCCATTGCTTGGGGAAAATATTTGCTATGGCCTGCTGAAAATGGCATTCTCTATAAATTCTTGAGAACACCTAATGGTTTTCAGCCACACTCCAAATTTGTTTATTCAGTGAAAGGGAATTCTAATCTTGGCCTAGAAGCCAGCATGGTCATTTACGGCAGATATGGAATCATCGCTGATAATGGCGGAAGTATTATTTGTTTGGATTTACATACACTCACACCATTATGGTATTCAGCCAATGGTGATGATACAGATGCCACTCCAGTTCTGGCCATTGAACAAGGTAAACCATATTTGTACACCGGCTGCGAAGTTGATAAGCAGGGAAGGCAAGGTCTTTCACATTTCCGCAAGTTATCGGTACTTGACGGTACAGAACTTTGGAAATATTCCATAGCATGTCATTCCTTCAGCATTGACAAGCATATTTTGAATGGAGGAATGCTGGGCACACCATTGCTTGGTAGTGGCATATGTTCAACAATGGTGTTCACTTCTTTCGTGCAACATAAACCCGGAAATACGGGAGTTCTTTCAGCATTTGACAGAGCATCAGGAAGAGTGATGTGGAGTACTGAATTATCAGCTTACTCTTGGTCATCACCCATCGGATATGTAGTTAAAGGTGGTGCTTTCGTCATCCTGATGGGAGATGTAGTAGGAAATATATATCTGATCAATGGTTCCAATGGAGCAATCATATTCAAAGAAAAAATTGGTAGTAATTTTGAAGCATCACCCGTGCCTTGGAGAAATACTGCAATCATTGCATCAAGAGGCACGAATATTTATCGGATTTCCATACAATGAAACAGTTACTATTCATCATTACGACCCTCTGCATATTCGGTCAAAACGCAACTGCAGGATTATCTTATCATCGAAAAGCAAATGGGTATCCATTCATTCTGAATAAACCAAAAGGATATGTGAAAGGAACGCCAATGCCTCTGATTGTATTTCTTCATGGAAAAAGTTTGAGCGGGGATTCGCTTGAAAAACTGAAGTCTTATGGAACAATTTCAGCAATCAACAAAGGAAAGCATATTCCTGCAATAGTGGTAGCGCCTCAAACTCCGGAGGGAGAAGGTTGGGTTCCTGCTAAAATCATGCGTGTCATCAATGCTGTTAAAAGAATGGTTGCAATCGATACAAATAGAATTTATGTGACAGGCATGAGTATGGGTGGCTATGGTACATTCAGATTTGTTGCTGCCTATCCCCATATCGTTGCTGCAGCATCTCCAATGGCGGGTGGAGGAGATTTGCATGGCGCGAAAAATCTTAGCACCGTGCCTTTATGGGTTTTGCATGGAAAAAAAGATGTGGATGTGCCTTTTGTACAATCTTCAAAAATGGTTGCTGCAATAGCAAAATGTGATAGCACGAAATGTATCTTCACACCATATCCAAAAATGGGTCATTCAGAGTTTACCCAAGTGTTTGAAAAGGATGAACTCTATGAGTGGCTGCTTGCGCATAAAAGGGAAAATGGAGCATCACCACTGCGCATGCCGAATCCACGAATACCAATATTGCAATATCGTCCGGCAAAGAAGAAAAAAGATTCTACGACAATTCAATCACCGCGCTGATTTTCTGATTGCCTTATAGATATTCTGAGCATCGCCTCTTCTTAGCAAATAACCTGACATAAAAGGGAGTGGCCTTTTTGTAAATGCAGGATCAGAGTATGCGCTATCCAGTGCAGGACTATATCGTTTTGCAAAGAGGTTGATCGGGCGTGCATATCTTCCATAGAATACGAAATCCCATGTTCTTTGATCATAATTCTCAAATGGTATACCAGTATCATCTTGGAATACCGTGTTTGCTCTGCCCAACAAGAAATTTCTGATCTCTGAAAAACCTGCATTATGCATCAAATAACTAGCGCTTTTCACATATGTATTGAAACCTTTCATATCATTGAGAAATGAGCGAAGCGGTACATTATTTGAAAAACCAATTTTGCCGGAATAAGCGGCATTTCCAAGATTGGCATAGATATAAGTCAGACGTTGAATAAAAGTCGAGCCATTCTTTGTGAAATAAATGTCATGCACTTCCTGAACAGGAATCTTTGACGTATCTCTTGGATTTGAATCAATCGAACCATTCGCATGCAAGTAGCGCCTTCCATGACCAATAAGCGTGTGCTCTGTATGTACCAAAAAAAGTCCGATGAGAGGCAAAGCACCATCAACTTTTTCGGCTGTTATGAACTTTCGCATTTTGTCCGTAATGAAGTAACTGTAATTTGTCACTTCATTGATATTGATTTGTACTGATTGGAGATAATCAGGAATGCCTGTTGTGTCTCGCGATGAGAATTTCTTAAATGTACCCGGTGGCTCGAAAGCAATGAATACATATTGTTTATAATTCGGGAACAATGTAACTGCATGTAATGCATCAGGACCACTGAAAGGATAAAACAATGTTCCTTCACCAATTTTGTCAGCAGATAATTCTGTTTGAGAAAACTGCGACATTGGTTGTAGACGCTTTAATTTCACTCTGCGGAACAATTCTTGCATTCTCTTGGTATGCACCTGATAGAACCCATAACTTGCAACTCCACGTAATCTATTTCCTGCCATTGGTAAGCCTGCTATGAAGCGGGAAGTTTCATCAATTGTTGTATCCAATCCTCTTGGCAATTCTGATGATACCGGAATGGTGTCTTTTTTTTGTTTGGTGCTATCCTTCGTTATTGGATGAGCCTGCAAATCATTCTTTTCTTCTTTGGTTCGAACATCGCACCCCAACAATGAAAAGATGCAACAAATGCTGAGCAATAAACGCATGGTATTTCCATTAAAATATAGACAATCTTCCGGCCTTGCAGCCCATTGTGCTTATGGTACCCGATCAGAGATATTCTATCAAGAATCAGACCAAAGACTCCCTGCTTAATCAATAACTATCAAGAGAAACTATGACATTTATGGTCGTTTTGGATAAAAAACAAGCTTTCTTTGAGTAGAATTCATGAGGAGTCTTGTAGTATCTTGAATATTTCCGCAGTGAATCGTAAATGTTTCAGCTGTACCCATGATGATTCGCTGATACGTGATAATCCATTTCTTTCCTCGGCTCAATTCGCGAATCCCGACTCTTTTCATTTCATAACCAATATTCATTGTTTCAATGTCTGTAATTGCCTTATTCTTTCCAATCTTGGTCAATTGCTGAGGTTCATACAAAAACGGGAGCATTTCTTCATATCGAGAATTCTTGTGAAGTATCTGCATATAGGATAAAATGTCTGTTGCATAAAAACACAGAGGATTCTTAAACAGACATGAGGGTCTAACCTGTTGTTGTGCAATGGCAAGTTTTGTCATCATCAAAGAAACAATGATGAATGTGATTATGAACCGTAATACACGCATTATTTTCTTTGGATCTTTTTCGGCATATCCGCAACAACATAGGTCAGTACTGCCATGGAAGCGGTGCATAATGCCAATTCTCGAGGATTTAACTTATCCATCATATCAGCATTTGTATGATGATAATTGAAATATTTTGAATCATCAACGAGTAAGCCCATTCCGGGTACTCCCATTTCCATGATGGGCCCTATATCCGCTCCTCCGCCTCCTTCTCCGCAAGCTGAAGCATCAATCACTCCAAGGAGAGAACAAACTTCTTTTGCCAATTCCATTCCTTTTCCACTGCCACCAAAATCAAATCCTTTTGGCTTGAATGTTCCGGCATCGCTTTCCACGGCGAGAACATGATTGGGGATTTCCTTCGCATGGAGTTTCGCATAGGTTTTTCCACCCATCAGTCCATTTTCCTCATTGGTCCAGAAACATACTCTAAGTGTACGTTTTGGACGCAGACCCAATTTCTTGATCACGCGTAATGCTTCCCATGCGGCAATGCATCCGCCTCCATCATCCATTGCTCCTTGGCCGACATCCCATGAATCGATATGCCCTCCAAAGACCACAATTTCTTCGGGTTTTTCAGTTCCACGTATTTCGGCAATCACATTGCGAGAATTTGCATCCGGAAGAAATTTGCTTTCAAGTTTCAATGTGATATTCGGTTTTAATCCAAGACCGCATTGCCTATCCAACATTTCTGCATCTTCAATTGAAATTGCAGCATGAGGAATCTTCTTCACATCATCAGCATATCGCATACCACCTGTATGCGGGGTATTCAGTGAGGCGGGTCCGATGGAACGTACCAAACTTGCTATAGCACCATGTTTTGCCGCTTCAGATGCGCCATTCACTCTATATCGAACAGTTTCACTGTATTTGGTGAAGGGAACATTGAATAGAACAATCTTTCCATTTGCTTGCTTGGATCTTTGTGATAATTCTTCAAAGCTTCGGACAACAATGACTTCGCCTGTAATTCCATTTGACGGAGTGGCTATTGTTCCGCCAAGACCAAGGACGGAAATATTCTTTGAAAAAGGAGCATTTAAAGTCAATGATTCATTGCCGCGAACCCAATGAGGTACTTTTACCGGTTCTGTGTAAACGGTGTCAAATCCATCTTTTTTCATTGTGGCAACTATCCAATCAATAGCTTTCTCAAGATTTTGTGATCCACTCAAGCGTGGTCCATATGTATCACACATGATTGACAAGCGATTATACGCATTGCTATCTTGAAGTGAACCCGCAATGATCTTGGCCGTAATATCAGAGTATTGATCTTTGATGGATTGCGGATCTGTTGATTCACTCAATACTGCATATGCGGTTCCACAAATGACGGAAATAATAGCTGCAGTAAGAATGATGATATACTTTTTCATGTCACACCTTGTATTGTTCAATGAGTTGTTTCAAATATCGGAATATATCTTGGGGTTGTATGTCTCGAATGCAAGTAAATACAGATTCAGTACCTTCAAATTGACATGAGGCCGGCTTGGGTGAAAAGTAAAAACAAGGACTGCATGATAAATCTCTTCTTGCGACAATTGCTTTTGAATTCAACCAAGGAGCAGTATGAATGTGACTTGTATAGCCAAAAATTGCAATCATAGGTAATTGTAAAGCAGCTGCACAATGCATGAGACCGGAATCATTGGAAATGAATGCTGAGCAATGACTCATAATGGCAATGCTCTGAGACAAAGAAGCTTTTTCCACTATATGTATATTGGCTTCAGGATGGTTTTGCAATATCTTTGATGATATCTGTTCATTCAAAGTACGTTCTTCGGGTCCGCCGAATAAGAGAATATTCATAGCCAATTCTCTCGATGCCATTGCACAAATGTCCGCATAATGCTCTGCGCTCCACCGTTTATGAATCTGATTCTTCACAGTGGCGGATCCGGCATGTATACCTAAAATATTGGCATTGGTTTGTAATGAACGAGAAGTCAACCATTCATGTGCAAATGATGCATCAGTTTGAGAAAGCGGGAGCATCATCGGTGGTAATGAATCCGGAATTGTAGCCCCCAGAGTCGATGCAATACGAATATTTTCTTCACAATTGTGTAATTCATCAACTTCATTTAACAAGATATTGTTCAGTGCATTTAGCTGTGAAATGGAATCATGCAAATAGCGATGACCAATGCGAAATCTTGAACCGATCAATCGCGCAACGATAGCATAGTGGAATCTATTTGCGGGAAATGCAGTGATGGTATGTGAATATGTTCCCCTTAGGGACATCAAGAGTTGTAGTGTTTTGAAGATTGATGATGTAAGGAAATCATGATAGATCACATGGGACACATCGCGATTTGATGATAATATGTCGGCAATCCCTTTGAACATCGTAAGCACATCAAAATGATGCTCCGGAAATGATCTTTTGAGAATATTCAATGCAGGCGTGAACATTAATGCATCACCTATTCCTGAAAGTGCCAAAATCAGAATACGATTCCCGGGTTTGATATGTGCCTGAACATGCTCTTTCAATAAAGAGACATCTCGTACACTTGCATGCAATGTGCTGCTTGGGAGAATCTGTACATCGTTCATTGATTGCATTTGATTTATCCCAAATACATCATTTCTTGTTGAGGTGGAAGGCCTGACACAATTGGTTTGCCATCCGCCTCGAACACCATGTCTATTTCAGTTCGCATGCCGACAAATCCAGGGATATAAATCCCGGGTTCTATGGAGCAGGAAGTCATCGGTAAAACCGAACGTGTGTCTTTTGTTTCATAATTATCCATGTTAGCCCCTGGTCCATGTGTTTCAGTGGTGATGCTATGTCCCGTACGATGCACAAAATACTGACCGAATCCCCGTTCATTGATGATGGCTCTCACTGCATCGTCTATTTCGCAACCCATGACCGGTTGCTGTTGATTGAACCGATTATCAAAGAGGGCGATGCCGGCATTTCTTGCATCAATGATGGCATGGAAAATTAAGGCTTCTTGCTCGTTCATTGATGTACCGGTATGACACATCCATGTGATGTCCGAATATGTTCCGCGTCCATGTGCAGGGCATGCCCACATGTCGATGAGGACTATGGTATCAGGTCCGAAGTCTGAATGCCGGGAAGCTGAAGGAGCATAATGCGGACTTGCAGCATTTTTGTCTTTTGCAATGATTGGTTCGCTATATGTCATAAGTCCACATTCTGCAAAACGTTTCATCACGAATTGCTGAATTGCATATTCATTGGCTTTCCCTGATTTTGCAATTGCAGAACGTATCTCATGAAATGTTTCATGCATGATCTTGCCGAGATGCGGGGCTGTGAACTCGAGATTTTCCTGTAATTGTTCATTTGTCCAGACTGCTGAGATCATTTGCAGCAAATCGGCTGAACTATGAATGATTGCATTCATGCTTCGCAATAGTTCCACTGTACCTGCATCAACTTTTGAGGCCGTGGGAATTGCATTCATAGGGGAATATTCAATTGCAATGTTTGGATTGGAATCAACAAAAGACTGTAGACCTTTATGCCAGCCATCATGTCCGGAATATATGATGTGTTCTGCATCAATATGAGCCAGCGTGAAGTCTTCAATTGCATGAACCAAAGTGCGGATACTTCCATGTGCGGGTATAAGGACTGCCCATCTTCTGGTACAATGCATGTGTTCCGGCATTTCGACTATTTCATGAGCTATGGAATTATTCCCACGAAAGTCTAGGAGCAACCAAGCATCCAGGCCGAGTTTTTGTAGAGCAACCTGTATGTTTGGCAAAGATTTCATAAAAGTGCTTGAACGGCAGATTTAAATACCTGACCACGATGCTCGAAATTCGCAAACATGTCAAAAGATTTGCATGCAGGGGAAAACAACACTATGTCGCCTTCGATTGCTTCTTGTGAAGCCAATTGCGTTGCTTCTTCCAAACTTTCTGCTTTCAGGCATCGAATTGAGGTACAAAAGTGATTGAATATAGCTTCTTGTTCTTCGCCAATCGCGATGATTGTTTTTACATGTTTTGAAGTGACAGAATCCAGCTCATTATACGAATTATTGTCACCCCTTCCACCTGCAATCCAAATGATTGGATCTTGATAACTGGACAATGCATACCAAGCCGCATTGATATTTGTGGCTTTGGAGTCATTGATGAATTGTACATTGTTTCTGATTCGTACAAATTCCAATCGATGTTCCACACCTGAGAATTGCATGAGTCCATCACGAATATTCTCATTTCGGATTTCGAAAGCTCTTGCGGCTAGTGCCGCAGCCATGGAATTATACCTATTGTGAACGCCGGGTAGGCGCACATCATTGAAGGGCATCAATACTTCCTCATTATGCTCTGAAGTAACGAATACCAGTTGATTGTCACGAGCATAAGCCCCACGCTGCACGGGATTCATGCTGATGTACTGAATATTCGCCCGGGAAATCTTTGCGCATGCTGCTGCACTTGGATTATCCGCATTCAAAATTACAATATCATTCTCGTCTTGATTCAAGGAAGTTTTCCACTTTGCTCTTTCATATGCTTCAAAAGACCCGTGATAGGTTAGGTGATCCGGCGTTATATTCAGAATCATGCCTACCTTCGGCTTATAATCTTTGATTCTATCCAACTGATAACTGCTCGCTTCTATGACCAATATGGTTGCAGGATCAAGATCTTGTAGGCAAGCACTTAAAGGAGTACCGATATTTCCGGCTGCAATTGCAGGCTTTCCGGCATTGGATAGCAAATATGCTGTAAGTGCCGTTGTGGTTGTTTTACCATTGGTACCGGTGATGGAAATTATGGGGTTCCGCACATGAGATGCGGCATATTCCAATTCGCTGATGATTGGTATGCCTCGTGACTCTGCTTCCATGATGATTTGTGAGTATGGAGGTACTCCCGGAGAAGTAATGATCAGATCGCAGTTCGACAAAGCTTTCGCACTATGATTGCCAAATTCATGTTCTATTCCCGCATCCGACAATTGTTGTTGGGCACTTGAATATGTATCAGCTGCTGCTGATTCTGTCAAGAAAGGTTTGTCTCCGTCTCTCTGTGCCAGTATTGCGGCTGCAAGTCCGCTTTTGCCGGCTCCTATGATGGTTATGTTCATGAATGTTCCTAAGAATAATAGATGCCACATCGCTCATGAAAAGCTGAATCGTTCAGTACGCATGCGTAATGCAAACCAAGCATCACACAGCGATATGAAGGTTGCAAGTAGAGAGTAAAAGATCATTGATCGCTTACATGCGTCGGCGTTCAACACTCATCACTGCAATGTGGCAACGTATTGATTTATTCACCCATATAGGTATAAAAGAGAGAAGCTGCTTTCATGCCAATAGTGAAATTTTCCAAATCGAAATGTTCATCAGGAGAATGGGCATTTTCATCCTGCAATCCAAATCCCATAAGCACGGTGGGTGCCTTTAGAATAGTATCGAAAATAATGCAAACCGGAATCGAGCCGCCTTCTCTTGTAAAATATGGTTCTTTGCCATATGCATCCTTCAATGCTCTAGAAGCTGCATTCATCCCTTTACCTGTTCTTTCCACCAAAACCGGATTTGCTCCATGCAGGTTGACTACCTCGACTTTGACTGATGGGGGTGCAATCTGATGTACAAAATCCGTGAATTTTTTTGCAATATCATCTGTATCTTGATTTGCTACAAGACGCATTGAAACCTTTGCTGATGCTTTTGCCGGCAACACTGTTTTTGCTCCGATTCCCGTGAATCCGGAGTATAAGCCATTGACATCCAATGTTGGTCTTCCGGAAATATGCTCTAGTGTAGTGTAACCATCTTCGCCAAAGAGGGAAGGCACATTCAATCCTGCTTTGAAAGCCTCGGCATCAAAAGGAAGTTTAGCATAATCAGCCCTTTCCTCAACAGATAAATCAATGACATCATCATAAAATCCGGGAATGGTAATTCGGCCATGAGAGTCTTTGAATGTAGAAATGATCTCGCATAAAGCATTTGCCGGATTAGTGATGCTTCCACCATAACTGCCTGAATGCAAATCCCTGTTTGGTCCTTGAACATGAATTTCCATGTAGCATAATCCACGTAACCCATAGCATAAGGAAGGTAGGCCGGGTCCATATAAAGGCGTGTCAGACACCACAACGGTGTCACATGCCAGACGTTCCTTGTTTTGCTCGATATACGATGTCAAGTTTATACTACCAATTTCCTCTTCACCTTCTATCAAAACTTTTACATTCACAGGAAGTTCTGTTGTGGCAAGTAATGCTTCCAAAGCTTTGATGTGTAAAAACACTTGCCCCTTGTCATCGGTTGCGCCTCTCGCAAATACCTTCCCGTCTCTAAAGGTTGGTTCAAAAGGGGGATTTGTCCATAGTTCTATTGGGTCAACCGGTTGAACATCATAATGACCATAAAACAAGACCGTTGGCTTATCCGGACCGGCAAGGCAATGCTCTGCATATACGATCGGATGACCGGGTGTTTCATGCAGCTCAACGGTTTTCAATCCTATCTTTTGTAAATGATCAACCAACCATTCGCCGCAATGACGTACATCCTGCGCATGCTCCGGCGCAGTACTTACACTTGGAATTGAAAGAAAAACAGTCAATTCCTGAATGAATCGACCATGATGTTGTTCAAGATAATCGGTATAGTTCATGATATGGTTCCAAATGATTGTGATTGCAAAATTACGAATTCATTGCATCATCCTTTCACGTTGTATTGGAAACTGTATCAACCATTAAAGTATTCAAAGTTTACATTATTGACTGATTATATGGCCAAATATCTTAATTTTATTGGAAACGATTTAAACACATATAGTTTCCATGGTTTATTTATGAATTCTACTATTATCGCCATGATTGACGAAAGTTCTGAACCAACCAAAGATGGATTGATTCGTGACCGTTTGCTTTCAATTGCAATGCAGGAATTCATGCAATTCGGATTCAGTAGGATCTCTATGGATGATCTTGCCGATCGTTTGGGAATGAGCAAAAAGACTTTATACAAGTATTTTCAAAGTAAAGAGGTATTGGTTAGGGAAGTGATCGAATTACGAAAGGTTCGAATTGGGGAACTCATGAAATTCATTGAAATGAAGGTTCCCAAACATGCATTTGGAGATAAAATCATTCAAGTGAGTCAGAAAGTTGCAGAAGTACTTTCAGAAATTCGACCTCATGTTCTGCATGATTTAAAACGCACATTCCCTGTAATCTTTGATGAATATGAAACATTCAGAAAAGCAAATATCATAAAAGGTTTCACTGCTGCATTGAATGAAGGAAGAGCAAGCGGAGTATTTCGTGATGATATTCCGATTGAAATAGCAGTGCATGTGCATTTGACATTGATATCGGCAATGCTTCATCCTGAATATCTTTCCAATCAGCAGTATTCACCACTGCAAGTGTTTCAAATGATCTTGAAGTGTACATTGGAAGGACTATGTACAAGTAAAGGTCGATCGATTGTCGAATCATCTTTATTCACCAAATGATTGAGTTCCATGAATCCTCGTAGATTGTTCATAGTGATATTATGCCAATGCATCCTGCTTCATATCTATACCTCTGCAGCTCAAAATACAAGAACGCTGAAATTGAGTGAAGCAGTTGATCTCGGATTGAACCAAAGTAGAATGTTGGCTATTGGCAAAGAAAAAATAAAATCCGCTGATGCAAAAATTGATGAAGTAAAAGCTTCCAGATTGCCAGCATTAAAGTTTCTTTCCGGATACACTCGGCTTAGTGATGTTCCTCCATTTATTGTGTCGCTCCCATTCCCAGGTACAACACCATTTACAATTGCACCGGTTATTCTTGATAATTATGTAATGAAATTGAGCGCTGCGCAGCCCCTTTTCACCGGATTCAAATTGGAGAATCTGGAAGAGTCTGCTGTTTTTGCTGCAAAAGCAATGTATTCGGAATATGATAAAGATAAGCTTGAGCTTTCATCCATGATCAAAATGCAATACTGGAGTTTGGTAAAGGCGAAGCAATTTGTGGTTGTTGCTGCTGAAAGTGTGGAGATGCTGCAGGCACATGTGAGCGATATTCAAAAATTGCAAAAAGCCGGCATGGCACAGCTTTCGGATATTCTCAAGGTGCAAGTACAATTATCGGAAGCAGAGTATCGATTGATAGAAGCCAAAAACCAAATGCAATTGGCTATGATGGGATTGAACAATACTCTTAGACTTCCACTTGGAACCCAATTGGATGTCACCGAAATCCCAAATGAACAAGTACCTGAGGTATCACTCGAATCCATGGTCGATAAAGCAATTATGATCAGACCTGATTTGAAAGCCTCGGAGTTAAGGGTAAAGGCAGGAGAAACACAAGTGAAGGTTGCCCAAGCATCATGGTATCCCCAAGTCAGTGCCTTCGCCGAATATAATTACAATAATCCCAATATGCGCATTGTTCCGGCCCGTTCACAATTTGATCAAACATGGGCGGCTGGCATTCAGATATCAATGGATCTGTGGAATTGGGGATTGAACTCTGCTCAATCACGTCAAGCAGAAGCGCAACTTGCACAAGCAATGGATGCGAGTGCATTGACAAAAGAAGCTATTCAGATCGAAGTCATGCAATCGTATACGCTCATGAAGCAGGCCATTGATAAAATTCCGGTCACAGAAACTTCGATTAGGCAAGCTGAAGAGCAAGTACGCGTTGTAAATGCAAGGTTTGCATCAGGCGGAGCCATTATGACAGACATTTTGGATGCCGAAACAGCGTTGATCTTGGCCAAAATGAATAGAGTTCAAGCAATCATAGATTTGGAAATGGCAAAAGTAAAATTGGAAAAATCAATTGGATCAACCATATAATTCATTTAGTGAACATCATGAAAAAAATCACCATATCAATTAGCATTCTCATCATACTGGCAATCATCATTGTTGTATTGGAATATAATAAGTCCAAGGCAGAGCAAACAATAGCCAAGCAAACATTCAAGCTTCAGGCAATTCCTGTAACAGTCACTACTGCTGAAATTAAGGACTTGAACAGTGAGCTTAGTCTGATCGGTACAATCATGGCAGGAAGTGATGTGAACATTGTTGCCGAAGCAGGAGGGCGAATCGTCAGACTCCATGCAAAGCCGGGTGATTATAAATCCGCAGGTTCAATCATTGCAGAGATAGACTCTGAACTTAGGAGAGCTTCATTGCAAAATGCTCAAGCCGGTTATGATAAAGCTAAAAGCGACCTTCAAAGAATGGAAACGATGTACAAAGACGGTGTTGCAAATGCCATGCAAATGGATCAGGCACGTTATGGATTCCAAGCCGCCGAAGCACAATTACTCATGGCGAAAAGACAAGTACGTGATACAAGGGTTACATCACCCATAAGCGGAATCATCAATGCAAAAATGGTTGATCAAGGTGCTACAGTCGGCATCAATGCCATAATTGCAAATATTGTAGACATATCAACACTAAAAGTAAAAGTGAATGTATCTGAAAAGGATGCTTTCACACTCAAATCAGGAGACAAGGTTATTGTCTCAACGGATGTATATCCCGGAATCACATTCCAAGGCTCTGTGATGAGCATCGCCCCCAAAGCAGATGAAGCACATACATATCCTGTTGAGATTTCAATGAGAAATTCCAAAACTCATCCACTCAAGGCTGGAATGTTTGGACGAGTATCTTTTACCACCATCGAAAAAACGCAGGCATTGATTATCCCAAGAAAAGCACTCATGGGGAGTATCAAAGAACCTAAAGTGTTTGTTGTGAATAACAATAGAGCAGAATTGAGGCCCGTTCAAACAGGTTCTGATTCCGGGACAATGCTGGAAATCATATCCGGCATCAATCCCGGTGATTTGATTGTATCCAATGGTCAAAACAATCTACGTTCAGGAACAAAAGTCACCATCATCAACAAACAAAGAAAATAAAGACCATGACTATAACAGAGTTAGCAATTAAAAGACCAACGCTTGTCGTTGTGCTCTTTACAGTTCTTGGTGTCTTGGGAGTATTTGGCTATTCACAGCTGAAGTATGAACTTCTCCCAAAAATTAGTCCTCCGGTTGTTGTAATCTCGACAATATACCCCGGTGCATCTCCTCAAGAAGTAGAAAATAGCATCACCAAGAATATCGAAGATGCTGTGTCTTCATTGGATAAAGTGACTGCTGTTCACTCCACTTCATCCGAGGGGGTATCGGTTGTGACTGTTGAATTGACGCAATCTGCCAAAGTGGATATCGCATTGCAGGATGCTCAAAGAAAAGTAAATGCAGTTCAACAAATTCTCCCAAAGGATGCAAGAGCACCTGTAGTATCAAAAATTGCATTGGATGAGATTCCCGTATTGCGTGTTGGCGTCACAGGCTCCATGCAAAACCGAGAATTCTATCAATTCATGAAAGATAAAATCGTGCCTGCACTATCAAAAATCGAAGGTGTCGGTAATATTGCATTATTGGGCGGAGAGGAAAGAGAGATAAAAGTCAATCTGAATATTGAGAAAGTTCGGGGATATGGACTTGGATTGAATCAAATAGCTGGAATGATCAAAGCATCGAATCTGGATTTTCCTACCGGCAAGATTAAGGATGATGATGGACAATATGTTGTTCGTCTTGCAGGAAAATTTACCAGCATAGATCAAATTGGTTCCATCATTGTTGGAAAGTCGCGTGCCGGTGGCTTTGTTCGAGTTCAGGACATCGCAGAAATTGAAGATGGACGAAAAGAATATTCCACAATCAGCAGAATAAATGGCATTACAACAATTGCAATGTTGATTCAAAAACAAAGTGATGCTAATTCAGTTGATGTAAGCGAAAAAGTGCGCAAACAAATGACCGAATTGGAAACTGAATATGCTCAAGAACAATTACGATTCAATATAGCTCAGGACGGTTCTCGATTTACGATAGAAGCTGCAAATGCAGTTAAGTTTGATTTGCTTATTGCTATTATCCTTGTCGCAGCGGTGATGTTTCTCTTTTTGCACTCACTCCGAAATTCATTGATTGTGATGATTGCAATTCCGGCATCATTGTTATCGACATTATTTGTGATGTATATGCTGAATTATTCATTGAATCTCATGACTCTTCTCGCAATGTCACTGGTGATTGGTATTCTTGTGGATGATTCAATTGTTGTCTTGGAGAATATTTATCGTCATCTGGAAATGGGTAAGAATAAACAGCAAGCATCAATAGATGGAAGAAATGAGATTGGATTTGCCGCACTTTCAATTACCCTGGTGGATGTTGTGGTATTTGTACCACTTTCTGTAGTCGGCGGTCTTGTAGGAAATATCATGCGTGAATTTGCCGTGGTGGTGTTCACATCGACATTGATGAGTTTGGTTGTATCATTTACGATCACACCCGCTCTTGCATCAAGATTGGCAAAACTGGAACATCTTTCATCACTTACGCTGATGGGTAGAATCGCACTGTCTTTCGAGAGATTCTTTGAATGGCTGGCAAAGCAGTATGAAGAATTGCTTCAGTGGGCATTGGGATCAACATTTAGAAGAGGACTCGTCATTGCCGGATCATTTATGTCCATTATTGTAGGCGGTGCATTGGTGCCATTGGGCTATATAGGATCTGAATTCATTTCTCAAACAGATAGAGGTGAATTTGCGGTCACGGTAGAGCTACCTCCCGAGTATTCGGTTGAAGAAACGAATTATGCCGCATTGCATATTGAAGAAATGCTTCGCGAATTTCCGGAAACGGAAAGAATATTTACATCCGTGGGTATATCAAATGAAGGTCTCATAGGTCAGAGTTCAAATAATGCAGTTGAATTCAATGTTACATTATCCTCTCCGAAGCAAAGAACACGAAGCACCGATGAGATCGGTATGCTGATGAAACAAAAAATCAGCTCCATTCCTGGTTCGAAAGTCAGGGTAAACCCGATCGGAATATTTGGAACTGCGAATCAAACCCCGATACAAATCATAGTTGGTGGTACAAATTTCCAAGATGTATATGCATCGGCAAAGAAACTTGCAGACATAGCCAAATCGACCAAGGGTGCCGAGGATGTACGAATGAGTGTAGATGAAGGCAAGCCTGAATCCCGTATAGAATTAGATAGAGATAAAGTCTCTGCATTCGGCTTGACAATTGGGGAAATAGGTAATGCATTACAAATTGCATTATCCGGTGACAATTCAGCGAAGTTTAGAGATGAAAATGCGGAATATGACATGCGAATCATATTGGATGAATATGACAGATCACAAACAGAAAAATTACTTCGATTGCCTTTCGTTAATGCAATGGGTCAGCAGATTGAATTGCAACAATTCGCAACAGTTGTACAATCGAGTGGTCCAACAAAATTGCAGAGAGAAAATAGAAATACTGCAATCACTGTATTTTCTCAGGCACTCGGCAGACCATCAGGAAATATCGTTGCTGATATTCAAAAGGGTATGGAAGGCCAAACATTGCCGGACGGCGTGTTTATATCTTATCTAGGCGATCAAAAGAACATGAAGGAATCCTTTGTGAGTCTGGGTTTGGCACTTGGTGCTGCTATCCTCTTTGTGTATTTGATCATGGTTGCATTGTATGATTCCTATGTCTATCCATTTGTTGTGCTCTTTTCCATTCCTGTTGCATTTGTAGGCGCTCTGTTAGCCATGGCTTTGAACATGAAGGCCTTGGGCATTTTTCCTGTGCTTGGTATCATCATGATGATCGGATTGGTAGCAAAGAATGCGATATTGTTGGTAGATCGTGCGAATCAGGCAAGACATGAAGGATTATCTGTATTGGAATCACTACTTGACTCGGGAAGAACAAGACTAAGACCCATTTTAATGACAACGGTGGCAATGATACTCGGGATGCTGCCGATTGCAATTTCAAAAAGTTCAGGAGCAGAATGGAAAACAGGATTGTCATGGGCCATCATTGGAGGTCTGTCCAGTTCTTTATTGCTCACTCTTGTATTGGTCCCAGTTATATACTATATCGTTGAAACATTCAAAGAACATAGACAAAACAAACGCAATCAAGAAGTATATACTCAAGCTTAGATAAATAGCGGTACTTCCTTATGATACTGCATGTCATCACCGGAATATTATGTCTTTTTTTGTTTGGTCTAATACTATACTTGTTCAAAGCACTTGGTGACTCATCAAAGGAAATTACGCCAATATTGAGAAAATTGCTGTTATTATTGGGCATAACCGCATTCTTGCCATCTGCTCTTTCATTGTTTGTTCACTGATGTGAAGTACAAGATGAAAACATTCCTTTCGGAAAAACAGCAGAGGCAAATGCAGAAAACCGACGAGTGGAAGTAACGATATCAGGAAGATGAAGATTGAAAATTGGGTATCTTTGCATTCACACTGACAAATCCAGACCCTAAAATGGCATTTTTCACCCTCAATCATACAGATCTGCATAGCCGGGCCAGAGCCGGAGTCATAACCACTGATCATGGTATGATTGAAACTCCGATATTTATGCCTGTAGGAACCGTTGGTTCAGTGAAGGCAATCGAACAAAGAGAATTGTTGGAAATAGGAGCCCAAATCATCCTGGGAAATACATATCATTTGTATTTAAGACCGGGTGAAGATGTACTCGCCAATTTTTCAGGACATCATCGATTCATTTCTTGGGAAAAACCAATTCTAACAGACTCCGGCGGTTATCAAGTCTTCTCATTGAAAGAATTGAGAAAAATAACCGAACAAGGTGTGGAGTTTCGCTCCCATATTGATGGATCTAAGCATTTCTTCTCACCGGAACGAGTGATAGAAATACAACGTTGTATAGGAAGTGATATCATGATGGTGCTTGATGAATGCACCTCATTTCCGGCTACGCACGAAGAGGCAAAAACCTCAATGGATTTGACTCTTAGATGGGCAAAGAGAAATGTTGATGCATTCAAGGCCACCAGCCCAAGATATGAACATGCGCAATATCTATTTGGGATTGGTCAAGGAAGCACATATAAAGATCTCAGATCGCAATGCATGGAACAATTGATAGATCTTGATTTTGATGGCTATGCAATCGGCGGTCTTGCGGTTGGCGAACCTTCTTTTGACATGTATGACATCATCGATCATTCAACTAATGTGATGCCTCCCAATAAGCCAAGATATCTAATGGGAGTCGGCACTCCCGAAAATATACTTACGGCCATCGAAATGGGTGTTGATATGTTTGATTGCGTCATGCCAACCAGGAATGCCCGCAATGGTACCATCTTCACCACTCGTGGCAGAATGAATGTCCGTAATCTCAAAAATAAATTCAGTGATGAGCCAATTGATCCGGGCTTGGATCTCTATGCTTCAAGAGAATTTTCATTGGGATATTTACGGCATCTCTTCACAGTAGGAGAAATCTTGGGTCTGCAACTTGCAACATTACAGAATCTTGGCTTTTACATGTGGCTTGTACGCGAAGCGAGAAAACACATTCTTGACAATACATATTCTCAATGGAAAACTTCAGTTTTGGAAGTCATTAAGTAATCATTACATATAAAAGGTAAGACAATGCCCATTTTTCCGATCGAATTACATGCTCAACAAAGTCAAGCAGCAGGTGGAGACCCTATTTCTCAATTACTCACATCACTTTTGCCAATGGCAGCAATATTTGCTGTTTTCTATTTCTTGATGATTCGTCCTCAAAGAAAGCGTCATAATGATCATTTGAAGATGATCTCTGAATTGAAAAAAGGAGACAAAGTAGTTACATCAGCCGGAATTCACGGTACTGTAGATTCAGTCGATGAATCAGGCATCATCAAGTTAAAAATCTCTGATGCAACCATTATCAACATAGACAAAGTTGCTATTTCACAAGTCAATGTACAGTAATCCATGAAACAAACGTTTGATTCCATAGAACAAGCAATCAAAGATCTGCAAGCCGGTAAAGTGGTGGTAGTTCTTGATGATGAAGACAGAGAAAATGAAGGTGATATCATTTGCGCAGCAGAGTTTTGTACTCCTGAACAAGTGAATTTCATGGCTTCTCAAGCCAAAGGATTGATTTGCGTGGCATTACCATCAGAAAAAGCCATTGCTTTGGATCTAGCACCAATGGTTCCTGACAATACGGCATTGCATGGCACAAAATTTACTGTTTCAATCGATTATCTTCATGGTACGAGTTCAGGCATATCAGCAAGTGATAGATCTGCTACGATAAAAGCCTTAGTTCAGCCGAATATTACACCTGATGATTTTGGAAGACCCGGTCATATTTTTCCACTCATTGCAGTGGAAGAAGGAGTGCTTCGCAGAGCAGGACATACAGAAGCTGTTGTTGACTTGATGAAACTTGGTGGTCTCCAACCTGTTGGAGTGCTTTGCGAGATCCTCGCCGAAGACGGAACTATGATGCGAACAACACAATTGATGGAGTTTTCAGAAAAACATCAATTATCGATCATTACCGTGAAAGACCTTATCAGGTATAGATTAAACAAAGAACAATTGGTTACTGCTGTAGCCAAAGCCAAATTACCAACTGAATTTGGTGATTTCATGTTACAAGTGTTTGCCAATACCGTTGATGGCAAAGAGCATGTAGCTTTGGTTAAGGGAACATGGAATGAAGATGAACCCATACTTGTGAGAGTACATAGTGAATGCTTAACCGGTGATATTTTTCATTCTCTTCGTTGCGATTGCGGCCCACAGTTATCTGCCGCATTGTCCATGATTCAAGAAGCTGAACAAGGTGTGCTTCTCTATATGCGCCAAGAAGGAAGAGGTATTGGCTTGGTAAATAAAGTCAAAGCTTATTCATTGCAAGAACAAGGGCTTGACACCGTTGAGGCAAATGAACAGTTGGGTTTTCAACCTGATCCAAGGGATTATGGCATAGGAGCTCAGATTTTGGCTTCATTGGGTGTGCGAAAGATGAAATTACTGACAAATAACCCCACAAAAAGGGTAGGCCTGGAAAGCTATGGACTTGAAGTGGTTGAAAGAGTACCAATTGAAATGCAGCCAAATTCGGTCAATCGCGATTATCTCGAGACTAAAAAGGTTAAAATGGGCCACTTATTGACCCATCTCTAGGTTTTGTCATCTTATAAAAATTCTCTACTTTAGTTGCGTACTTCGTGTACACCACGAGGCAAAGTCGTTATGAACATAACGGCTTTGTTTTTTTTTTACAACATTCACATTGAATCTGGAGAAATCCATGTCATCCGGCCCAGTATACATGACCCGCGAAGGGGTCGCTAAAATGGAAGATGAATTGAGGCAACTCAAGGGAAAGGGAAGAACGGAAATAGCTCAAAAAATCGCCTATGCCCGTTCACACGGAGATCTCTCTGAAAATGCAGATTATGATGCTGCAAAACATGAGCAAGAATTGCTCGAAATGCGCATTTCAAAGCTCGAATCAACATTGATGAAAGTACAGGTGATCGATTCAAAGGATCTACCAGATGATAAAATATATATCCTCTCAAAAGTGAAGCTAAAGAATCTCAATAACAGTAAAATAATTGAGTATTCTCTTGTAAGTGCGGAAGAGGCCGATTTTCAGGCGAATAAACTTGCGGTTTCTTCACCTTTGGGAAAAGCTCTATTGGGCAAAACCGTTGGTGATAAGGTTATTACCAAAGTCCCGGCAGGAGAAATAGAGTATGAAGTCCTTGAAATTGGTAAAATCATGTGATTTAAACCTTTTTATGAGAAAACCAATCTAAATCCCATGAATAATCGCATGGGATTTTCTTTTGATATGATGAAATCAGAATCTGACATAGCCGATTTGCTTTCAAAAGGCAAAAGTCATGAAGCAATGAATTGCATCATGTCACAGTTCAAGCGATTTGTCCATTCCATCGCAGTACGATATATGCGCGATGATGAAGATGCAAAAGACATAACACAGGAAGCTTTCATCAAAGCATATCAATCATTGAATACATTTCGAGGTGAGTCGCATATTCGTACATGGTTATATGCTATTACAAGAAATATGTGTTTGAATGCTCTCGAAAAGAAAAAACGTCGAGGATATATCACAAGAATAGATACCTATGAACAATTTGATATTCCCGCTGAGGAGCACTCCGATTCACTTATTACTGATTCTGAATTTTCTTCTTTTTTTGCCGATTGCATGTCGATATTGCCTGAAAAACAAAGAGAAACATTCATACTTCGCCATGTGGAAGAACTTTCTTATGAAGAAATATCTCAAATGCTGGGAACGAGCATTGGTGGTTTAAAAGCAAACTACTTTCAAGCAGTTCAGAAATTAGCTCAATATCTAGGATCAAAAGATAAAAAGGAACACATATGAATGACAAACATGAAATATTGTCGCTCTTTCCGGATCATATTAACGGAAAATTAGCTGAACATGATAAGCTCATTGTTGATGAAGCTCTTCGTTCTTTTCCGGAACTCAAAGCTGAATATGATGAGTATGTTCAGGTATTTCACTTGCTCAATAAGACAGATATTCTTTCTACCATGGAAGCCAAAGCAGATACATTCGCATTGAAATCCATGAACCCAAAAATGATGAGGCCTATGCAAATTATGATTGGTTCTGTTACAACTCTGGCTGCTTGCCTTCTTGTTTGGATCGGCATTACTTCAACTGATCATGTATCTTCTATTGAGAAGTCTCCTGCGACAGTCGGCCACATTGAAGTAGAATCAGTTTCGTATGCTGATAATCTGAATGGAACCAATATCAGTACAGATGATTTGGAAGATATAATGCTTGAGGAAGTTTTAGCTTTGTATGTTCGAGATATTGAATCAGATTTGGATGCACCTCTCAATCCTGTTTTGGAAGAAGAAATCACCAAGTATCTTTTAAAGGAATCTCAAGATGAAGAATCGATGTAATCTCTCATCACACATTGCGATCTTTGTGATATTCATCTCACTGCAGTTGATGAAGGCTCAGGATGAAATGCCAATGCTCGATAAGATGAAATCATTCAAGAAAATCATGCTTATTGATAAGCTAAAAATGAATGAGGAGCAAGCAAGACGTTTTTTTGTTCGTTATCAGCAACATGAAGAGTATATTAAGGCGTCGCACAAGGAACTTGATCAAGCACTGGTGTACCTTGATGAATTACAAAAGTCAGGGAAACATGAGTATGACAAAGTAATACAGCAAGTTTTCGACAAAGATCTTGCATTGCGCAAAACCATTATAGATAGAATGAAGGCGATGAAAGGTATTCTTTCTGAACAGCAATATGCTCAGTATATTCTGATTGAACATAGATTGCTGGATAATCTTCAGAAATTGGTAAAGCAAAGACAAAAAAGAAAGAAATAAAAAATCCCCTTCAATGAGAAGGGGATTGGTATTTATGATCTTTTTCTTGGAGGTCTCATACCGGCATCTTTCGACCCTCTATTTGTACGCTTATCATCGCGCTTTTTGTATCCGGCATCTTTCGACCCTCTATTTGTACGCTTATCATCGCGCTTTTTGTATCCGGCATCATCGCGCTTTTTGTATCCGGCATCATCACGCTTTTTGTATCCGCCGGCATCATCACGTTTTTTGTATCCGCCGGCATCACGTTTTTTATATCCGCCGGCATCATCACGTTTTTTGTATCCGGCATCATCGTGCTTTTCATATCCGCCGGCATCTCGTTTTTTATATCCGCCGGCATCTCGTTTTTTATATCCGCCATCATCACGTTTTTTGTAACCGCCATCATCACGTTTTTTGTAACCGCCATCATCACGTTTTTTGTAACCGCCATCATCACGTTTTTTATACCCATTGTCATCCGATCTGGTAAAGCGTGGTGAGTGTTCTTTAGAAAAATCTGAGCGTTTTCTGAATTCGCGCTGTGAATCTCGAGATTGATCTTTTTCAAATTCTGATTCATCTACACTTTTACGTTCGATACTTCTGGTTTTTTTCTTTTCAGATGTTTCAAGTACGCTGAGAATCGTTCTTCCTGGATGACCTTCAAAAACAATGACAAATTCTCCTTTAAAAGGAGATTCTGTGAATTTTGCGAATAGTTCGGAAAAAGTACCATAGTGATGATGCTCGAATGCCATGGTGAGATTGCAACCGATATAAGCTTTCCTGTCTGGCATTACTTTATTTGCTGCTTCCAATAATTGTTTCAAGCGATATGGAGTTTCCAATAGAATTGTAGTGCGTGGTTCTAGAGCCAGGGCTTGTAATTGAGACAGACGTTCTTCGGTGGTTCTGCTTAAAAATCCCGCGCAAGTAAATACATCTGATTGGAATCCGCTTCGAACAAGAGCAGTCATGATTGAGCTTGCACCGGGAACAACGACGATATTGATATCTGAATCCAAAGCCAATTGTAAAAGATATAGACCCGGATCAGCAAAGATGGGAGTTCCTGCATCCGAGATCAAAGCGAATGTTTCGCCATTCTGCATGCGCTCTAGTAGCTGAGGTGCATAGTTTTCCTCATTATGTTCATTGAGCTGTTCTAGTTTTGCTGAAAAGTTGTGTCGTTTTATGAGTAATGCCCCAATCTTTTCCTCTTCGCAAATGATTGCATCAACTTTTTTCAGAACTTTTAATGCACGGAGTGAAATATCATCTTCATTTCCGATTGGAGTGGAGACGATATATAAAATTGATGCTTCTTTCTTCTTTCTCATTAATAACCTATATGAAGTAATGTCGAAGTTGAAAAAGTTGGAGTCTGCAAATGCAGTATCGATGTTTTGCAATAGTTGGCAGTTTTTAGAAAAACAGTGCCAAGCATATCACTCCAAAGTATGTCATTTGTAATATCTTGAAGTAACTTTCCTTGTAGATCATATACCTTCGCAGAAAAATATGTTCTATCGTTCACAGTGAATGCTATATGTTGTACATCTGTAGCTTGACTCGAATTATGAACTATTAATTGCTTGATTTCAATATCTTTTATGGATGTAGTGGTTTCGGTTGATATTGGTATGGCAAGTGTTGGTATTCCATCAGCAAATCGTATGCGCAAAAAAGTACCGCTTTGTATTTGAGGCGTAATCACTACTTTGGCGATTATTGAATTGCCCGGTGTGATCAATGAATCGATTGACAAGACTTTTGCTTTATCAGTCAAGGGTCGAAACTCAGTTGTATTGATCTTAAGAGTTTCATTGCCTTTATTTATTATCGGGATTTCTACTATCATTGAGTCTTTAAATTGAGCATGAATTCCCAAAGGGTCTGTTGCCGGTTCGGGATACAGAGGAAAAGCCGGCTGAGTAGATAATCTGAACATCCTGTCGATCATATCCGGATGCGCTATGTAAGGATTCATTCTCTTCTGTGCAGAAGAGATTAAGATTGCACGACTTCGTTCTCTTTCATCAACCGGATCTTGTTTATTCCATAACCGAATAAGTGTTTCCATATTAGTAAGAAAACCCGAATTATCGAATGTTCCTTTTCTATTGCCATATCTCGTTGCAAAATAGAGTAAACTTCTGGCAACATTTCCCTTCATTTTATCTCTTGGTTCGAAGACTGTATCTGCTGATGCTTGCGGAAGGCCAAGTTTAGATCCGCCTGATTCCCATGATAATGATCGGTTTACTATTCCATAAGGATGATTTGAACGTCGCTCATTGGCTTTTGAATCTGATGGATAGATGATATAAATATCTGACCTTGCAGGTTCTTGATCGGCACCTTTGCTTTGAGGCCAGGAATGTTCAGTATTAAAGAGGTTTATATTAGGAATCCCGCTTGTTTGAATCGATTTACCTGTGTAAACGCATTCAACCATACCATTTACATTATCAGCTTTCGAAAACATGAATTGTCTGGCATCTGAATAAGTGAACATCAGGGATTCATTCAGATATCTATTGAGAGAATTATATAATTCCTGACCTTCAAGGTTTTGGGTAAAAGAAAATTCGCCATCTGGATATGTTGCTTTGCCATGTAATTTGGTGATAAGTGAGTAGCGCATGACAGGGCATGTCACGCGTATTATTGCATTGCCGCTATGGGTCATATTATGTGGGGTAGCAAATCGGAAGGTCAGCTGTTTGCTTTCACCTGGAGATAATGTTAATCGCTTATTGTCCATAACGGTGAAGACAGGCCATCGAGAAAATATCATGACCGTATCAATGGTAATCGTTTCGATTGTAGGATTGGTAATCAACATTGTCAAGATTGTTTCATCGATTGTTTGAATTGTGCCAAAGTCAATACTATCAGTTGATAGGATGACTTTGCATGGAGGTTCGGATATTGTACTTTGCAATGGATGATACATCCACATCATTGAAACAATCAAGCCTATTATGTACATAATGTTTTTCATAAGGATTGCATACTTTGAAATTGTTCCTCTTCCCATTTGGAAGATATGATATCTGCAATTTGAGAAAAATCACAAGAATGACCCAAGCATTCAGATAACGATGTGGAATGGCTTTTCAATGCATTGCGTAGCAAGACGGCCTCATCACTTGATGTTGAAAGAATATCGGCAATATTCAAATATGAATCATCCAATGGCAGTGATCCGTGTTGCAGTAATACTCCATCTATGATTCTTTGGGCACTACCTATGAGTTTTTTTCCCTTACAAGTCAATTCATGACGAGCCGAAGCAGAAAAGCAAGCAGATGATTCCATTGATTGATAATGTTCCTGAAAAGATGGTACGCCTTTGGCGAATTCCAAATCTTGTATCGATAATGATTGCAAACATTTCAAGAAAAAGTGATGAACATCACGGTAAACATTACGAGCATCTTCCATCGAAGCACATGCCATAGTTATGCAGTATGTTAACTCATTGGCATGAAGAACAGCTCTGCCACCGGTAGGTCGATAAACAATCGGTATCGAGCGTTCTTTACACTGTTTTTCTATGGTTGATGTTAATAATTGATGTTTTCCAAGAGAAAGAGTAGGACGATCCCAGGCATAAATCCGAAATAGTGATTGTGATGATATTGTTTCATGTAATGAACGTGCTAGCTCTTGAGCATTGTTCATATCCAAAGACATGTTTTCTTCACCACTGAGGAAACCACTATTGACAAAAGACCAATTCATGATTGAGAATCACTGAAGTGAAACGTTGCGATGATTTCTCTGCAATACTGTTCATCTTTATATAATTGATCTTGTAATGCCTCAAGAGAAGCAAATTGTTGCTCATCTCTAATATATTTCAAAAACCAAATCACTATCTGTTGATGATATAGATCTTCATCGAGATCAAAAAAATGTACTTCTAGTCTGATATCATCAAAATTGTTTACTGTTGGTCTTGTGCCAATATTTGCCATTCCATATACTGTTTTTCCTTGTATATCGGAAGAAACAAAATACACTCCATTTTTTGGCAATAGTTTGGCGGGATTGGCTGCTTGCACATTGGCAGTCGGATATCCGATTGTTCTACCGCGTTGATCGCCATGAATCACCATACCCTCCACGAAATATGGATGACCAAGCAATTCAAAAGCATGTTGTAGATAACCATGTTTCAGGGCGGATCTTATCTCGGTACTGCTGATTGTTGTTGAATCAATGAGCATGGCATGTATTTGATGCACCTTGAATCCAAGCTCCGATGAAAGCGCATGCAAAGTCTGTGCATCGCCTTCTCTTGATTTTCCGAATCCATGATCATAACCTATGAAGATGTCAGAGCAGCCGATACGTTCATGTATGAATGTTTTTATAAATTCATCGGAACCAATTTGAGAAAATTCTTTTGTAAAAGGGATGATCACAACCATATCCACTCCATAGGATTCCAATAATTGCAATCTCTCGGATATATCGGTCAGCAAGGAAATGGGAGGTTTATCAGGTCTTTGAACAATCAATTGCGGATGAGGTTCAAAGGTCACTACAACAGTACGTGCATTGCTTTTTGATTTCTTCAATTCATTCATTGAATTGATGATTTGCTGATGTCCTTTGTGAACGCCATCAAATGTCCCAACGGTCAAGATTGTGTTAGGATCATGTGGAATGGTATCAAAAAGAAAATAGACAATCATCGTGAGCCCAATAGTTGTTGTTGTGTAAGTGGGGTATCCATCGTGGCAATATTGAAGGATTGTTCGAAATCCTGTATCGTGATTGCATCACTTACCAGAAATTCACCGCTGGATATTCTTCTTAATGCTGTCAAATAACCGACGGTTCCCAGTTTTTCGGCTATGTCTCTTGCAAGAGAACGAATATATGTCCCCTTCGAGCAATCAACGGTAATATGAAGCAAATTGTCTTTGAACTCATCCAAAGTGATTGAGTGTATAGTGATGCTCCGGGGTTCAATCTTTTCTTGGATTCCTTTTCTAGCTTTTTTATATAATGGAATGCCATTTTTCTTCAGAGCGGAGAACATTGGGGGAATCTGCTGGGTTTCGCCAATGAATGAATCAAGAACAATCCGAATTGAATCTTTTGTGATGTTTTCGGGAATATCCGCAAATACTGACTCATCAGTTTCGCAATCATAAGAAATCGTTGAAGCGCCAAGTTTGATTATTGCTTGATATGCTTTTGATGAGTTTTGATATTGGGTAATGAGCTTTGTAGCAGGCCTGCCGACACAAACAATCAATAATCCCGTTGCGAGTGGATCTAGTGTACCTGCATGTCCGATTTTTTTGATGCCAAGAATTCTACGGAGTTTGGCAACAACATCAAATGATGTCCAATTCAAATCCTTGTCAATGAGGATGACGGCACCATGTTCCAAAGCTTCTGCATGCCACGAAGGAATGGACGACAATGAGTGCAGAGTAAGGATGTTCATGAAATCAACATTGAGAATGATAATTAGGCAGAGTCAAGGAGCTTTAAGATGACTCATTTCCATCACGCAGGCGATCATGTTGTTTAGTTTGCTCGACGAGTTTTTGTATCTGCTCCATCGCATCCATTGTTTCATCTCGATAGAAACGAAGCTCAGGTGCAAAACGCAATTGAACTACATGTGCCACATGTTTGCGTATAAAGGATTTATCGGTTTCGATGGCTTGCAAAACATCGGCAATTGATGCTTTCCCACCTATGCAGCTTATATACACTTTTGCAATTTGAAGATCCGGCGACATTTTGACTGATGTTACCGTAATCAATCCTGCATTAATCTCGGAAGCAATTTTCCGCAAAGGATCGGACAATGCTTCAACAATCACTGATGCTACTTTTTCTGTTCGAATAGACATGTCAGCTTAATTTCCTTTTGACTTCAACTTGCTTATAAGCCTCGATGATGTCTCCAACTTGTATGTCATTGTAGCCATTGATGCTCATTCCACATTCATAATTTGTGTCCACTTCACGAACATCATCTTTGAAGCGTTTAAGAGCCGATAATGTAGAATTATAAACGGGGAAGCCGTCACGCAAGACGCGAACTCTGTCATTCCTGTTGATTTTCCCGGAAGTAACATAGCATCCTGCAACGGTTCCAATCTTGCTGATTTTGAATACTTGTCTGATTTCAGCGGTACCCGTGATTTCCTCTTTGATTTCAGGAGAAAGCAATCCTTCCAATGCCATCTGTATTTCATTGATACAGTCATAGATGATTGTGTACAATCGTATGTCGACACCTTCTGATTCCGCGGATTTTCTCGCCTGTGATGTAGGGGAAACATGGAAGCCGACGACAACTGCACTTGATGCTGCAGCGAGCATCACATCTGATTCTGAAATAGGGCCTACACCTTTGTGTAGAATGGTCACTTTTGCTTCGTCTCTGGTGAGTTTTTGCAATGAATCTGAAAGTGCTTCAAGTGATCCACTCACATCACCTTTGATGATGAGTCGAAGTTCTTTGGTACCACCACGAAGAATGTCTTGAGAAATTTCATCGAGAGTAATCAGACGCATTTGCTTGAACTGTTGTTCTCTTTTCAATTGCTGACGTTTGATTGCAATTGCTCTGGCTTCAGCTTCCTGTTCCAGCACGGCGAACAAATCACCAGCTTGCGGAGCTCCGTCAAAACCGGATACTTGAACGGGAACAGAAGGCCCTGCTGATTCAACTCGATGTCCTCGCTCATCATACATTGCTCGAACCCGACCTGAATAGATTCCAGCTACAAATGCATCGCCGATTTTCAATGTTCCTTTTTGAACCATCACGGATGCAAGAACTCCTTTTCCTTTATCCAAGTGCGATTCAATGATTGTTCCTCTCGCGATTCGATTTGGATTTGCCTTCAGATTCAATAATTCTGCTTCAAGGAGGATCTTTTCCATCAATCCTTCAATATTGATTCCTTTCTTGGCGGAAATTTCAGCGCATTGATACTTACCTCCCCAGTCTTCAACCAATACACCGCGGTCCGCCAATTGTTGCTTCACTCTGTCTGGATTCGCATCTTCCTTGTCGATCTTGTTCAAAGCCACCACGATGGGAACATTTGCAGCTTGAGCATGGCTGATGGCCTCTATTGTTTGGGGCATCACATTGTCATCTGCCGCAACCACAAGAACAACAATGTCTGTTACTTGGGCACCGCGTGCACGCATGGCGGTAAATGCTTCATGACCCGGCGTGTCCAAAAATGCTATTGTCCTTCCATCAGGAAGATCAACATGATATGCTCCGATATGTTGGGTTATGCCTCCGGATTCACCGGCAACAACATTGGTTTTACGGATATAATCAAGAAGTGAGGTCTTTCCATGATCGACATGCCCCATGATCGTGACGATTGGGGGTCTTGCCAATAATGATTCCTCGGCGTCTTCGATGTCGGTGATTTCTTGTGCAGCTTGTTCATCTAGGAAATCAACCTGGAATCCATAATCATCTGCTATGAGCGTTATGGTGTCTTTATCAAGTCTTTGATTGATGCTGACCATCAAGCCCAAAGACATACACTTCATGATGATTTCAGCTGCCGTGGTTCCCATAAGGGCGGCAAGATCAGCTGTTGTTACGAATTCAGTCAGGCGTAGAATTGTACTTTCGCGTTCGATCTCTTCAATTCTACGAGCTTCTTTTTCTTCTCGTTCTAGTTTTTTCTTCTGCTTGAGTTTCGTTTTGAAACCTGATCCGGAATCTTCCATTCCTGACAGTGTTTCGCGAATTGCTCTTGTTACATCTTCTTCGGTGATAGTTTCACGAATTGATTTTTTCTTCTTTTTCTTTTTGTCTACACCTTTGGCATCTTTCGACGGTGCTGGACGGAAGTTCTTCTTTGCACCTTTATCTGCATCATCCTCAGTCTTGGCAGGTGCGATGCCGAATCCGTCTTCTTGGCCTTTAGCCTTTAAGCGTTCACCAATCGAATGTTGATTTCCTTGCCTGTTTTGTCTACGATCATCGTCTCGTCTTTCACCTTGTTGAGGGCGATCGCCTCTCTTTGCATTTCTGTCCGGTCTGCCATAACGACCACCTTCTTCTTGCCGAGAGGAAACTGTGATTTTTCCTACTACAGTCAAACCTCTAAGATGTGGCATCGACCCGGCTTCATACTCAACTTCATTGATGCGTTTTTTTCTTTTCTTCTTTGGTTCTTGAGAATCATCATAAGTTTTTGTGATGGTTTCTTGAGCAGGTTCAGCTATGCTTTCCTCTGCTTTTTCAGAAGGTGTTTCTGTTGATGGAGGTATGGGTTCGGGTTCAACAATGTCAGTTGCTGCCGAGATCTCAGTTTCAGTCTTTGTTTTTTTCTTTGTAGATTTTTTTGCAGCGGGTTGTTCTTTGCTTTCAGATTCTTCCGGTACCGAAGGAGCTGATTGCACTTCTTCCAAAGGCTCTGCTGTCTGCGGTCCGGGAGCTGCTTCCTCTTCTGAAACTGCTTCTGATAGGGTATCTTCAGACTCGCCTTTTTCAGGATTGCGAGCATGGTGATACTTTTCAAGCTTTTCTCTTTGCTTTTCAGCTGCTTTCGCTTCTCGGGCGAATTTATCCATGACTACGTCAACCATCTCATCTGTTAGTACAGATGTAGGTTTGTTTTCAACGCTGTAACCTTTGCCTTGAAGAAATTCTACAATGGCATCCTTCCCAATATTGATTTGGGAGGCGAGCTTGAATAATCGTGTTCCTTTTGATGCAGGCATACAACCTATGGTTGAATGTTAAAAAATATCAATTACATGAATTCTACTGATATCATGCTTCAGAATCCTGTTGATCACCGGAACCTTCATTTGAAGGTTCATCAGGAATGGTATTTGCCACCAGAATGGCATCTCTGATTTCGGGTCTTTCTTGTTCTTCGAACTCAGAAAGAATAATGTCTCGAATTTCGAGCAATGTATTTTTGGTCATGCCCGGAATCTCCAACAAATCATAAATGTCTGCATCAAGAAACTCGCGAGCAGTATCTATGCCGAGATTAATGATGTTTTCATACATTTCTTTACCGATTTCATCTCTGAATTCTATGAGTTCAATGTCTTCGCCACCTTCTTTGATCAAGGTGATATTGAATCCGGTTAATTTTGATGCAAGGCGTACATTTTGACCATTTCTTCCGATTGCCAAAGAAACTTGATCATCTGGTACAACAACCGTTGCGGAGCGAGTCTCCAGTGCTATCACTATGTCTCTTATTCTAGCCGGTGCCAATGCTTTGGCTATAAACACTTTCGGATCGGTTGAGTATTCGATCACATCAATATTTTCATTGTTCAATTCGCGAACTATAGAGTGAATACGAATGCCTTTCATCCCAACGCATGCGCCAACAGGATCAACTCGTTCATCATATGATAATACTGCAACTTTGGCTCTTTCACCGGGATCTCGTGCAATCGATTTGATTTCTATAATGCCGTCATATACTTCCGGAATTTCGATTTCAAAGAGACGCGCAAGAAATTCATCTGCAGCGCGTGACAAAATGATGTCAGGCGTACCGCTTCCTTGCATTCTGCGAACTTCTTTGATGATCGCCTTGACAGACATATTTTTCTTATATCGTTCATTGTGTATCTGTTCTTCGCGAGGCATGCGCATTTCAGTTTTATTGTGCATGATGAGCAAGCTTCCGGGGCGAACCTGATACACCTCTCCTACAATGATTTCTCCGACTTTTCCATTGAATTCATTGAAAACATTGTCTTTTTCCACATCGCGAATGCGCTGCCCAAGGGTCTGCGTTGCCAAGGCAATCAATCGTCTGCCAAAATTATCAGATATGTTCTCAAGTGTGATTTCCTCAATGAATTCATCTCCGATTTCAAATGTTTCGGCTGAACGTGTTGACATTTCTTTCAATGATATTTCCAATGCAGGATCTACAACTTCCTCAACAATGGTGCGCATGAGATAAATCTCCAAATCACCTTTGTTCATGTTTACAACAATGTCAAAATTGGCTTCCTGACCATACTTCTTGCGGATAAGCATGGAAAGCGTCTCGACAAGCATCCCCTGTAGAAGATCTTTGTCTATACTTTTTTCACGAGCCATTTCGGCAAATGCTTCGATGATTAGCTTTTTGTCGTACTTGGATTTGACTTTACGGCGTGCCATGTTGTTGATGTTTGTTTGTGATACTATCTGTGCAATCGATCAGAATGATATTTTAACGATTGCTTTTTGAATTTCTGAATAGGGAAATGAGAATGTCGTATTTTCGTATCCTGATTTTTTGGATTGCTTGGGCTCACTGCAAATAATGCCTTGTTCATTTGCTTCTAGCAATAGATATGAACCATTAGCATGTGTTTCTTCGTTAATGAAGCTTAATTCCAAAACTCGACCAATATTTCTTGGATATTGCCACCAATGTGTGAGAGGCCTGTCAACTCCGGGTGATGAGACTTCTATGCTCCTGATGGCATCAATGAATGGATGTGTTTCAGCTGTTTCCAGCAAAGCGCGATTGATTTTTTCGCATTGCTCAAGTGAAATGCCATCCGGTGTGTCCACATAAAGCTCCAATAACATGCGCTCTTTAGTGCCTCTCAATACCGCGTCAATCAATGTTGCGTTGTATGCTGAACAGGTGGATTCCAATAAAGAGCGAATTTCTTTGGGCAAATCCAATGGCATGGCTAAATGCTGACAATCCATAGAAACAAAAAAGGGACTTCTGCCGAGAAGACCCAATCACAGTTGCAAATATACGGTTTTTTCCCTTTCGGAGCATTGAATGCGCTTTATTTAGGCATTGGCCTCTTGATAGGTTTTTTTGCAGCAGCAAATCCAATTTTTTCTTCTGAAAGCACCATTATTCCGGATTCCATCAAGGAAGTCACCACAAAAGTCTTGGTAAAAGAAGCGAAAAGTCGGTCTAATATTGTTGAATATGGCAAAATAGCAACAAAAAAATCATATGGGTCCAAAATTGGGGATTTATTCGGTGCTGCCCGTTTACAGTCTCTTTCTTTGATAATTCCTTCGATAGAAGTTAGGGATTATGGTGGGCCGGGGTCGATGAATTTGTTTTCAATTCGTGGTCTGGGTCCCATGAGAAGTGTCATTATGCTCGATGGTATTCCATTGGCATCATCCCAAACGGGTGTATTTGATATGTCTGCTCTGCCTATTCTACCCGGGCAAAGCATTGATTTGGATCTTGGTGGTTCTTCTTCTATCATGGGAAGTGGGGCAATGTCGGGTATGATAGAAATTATATCTCCATCCATCATAGATACACCTTTTTGCTCTTTGAAGGGCGGAGCGGGGAGTTTTGGTGAGCTCTCCATGTCTCTTCATGGAGGCATGAGTGCTGGGAATACCACGCTTTCGGCCATGGGCAATCATTTTCAATTTGAAGGAGATTTCCCAATCTCATTTCAGCCAACTGGAAATGCTCCGATGATGAGCGTCAAAAGACAAAATGCCGGAAATGTCAGGCAGAATGTCTTTGCAAGGGCCTCGCATGTTTTTGAAGAATCTCAAATTTCAACAAGCATGTGGACTTCATTTGTCAAAGGTGATCGCGGTGTTCCTGGTGCAGTATTGACGGGGAATGTTGAATCTGCAGAGGCATCTCTTCATGAGCAAGATATAATGATAGCAGGCACTATGCATGCACCAATATCGGCAAATGCACAATTGCGTATTCGTGCATCCTATCGCAATTCTGAAAGTTTGTTCAAGGATCCATTTGCTCTTTATGCAGGTCCGGGAGGAGCTGATAATGATTTTCTTACAAAAGATATATTCTCACATGCCGAAGTTGCTTATACTCCACATCATGATATGTGGTTTTCAAGCGGCCTCATGTTTACATTTACAGATTTACAAGGCGAACTTCTTCAACCTTTTGCTAAAGGAAATCCTAGACGTATTTCCGGAGCTTTGTTAACCAGGTTGAATTCTCAATGGGAAGGGTGTATATGGGATTTCGGAATCAGAATGGATATGTTTAGTGATCAACGGGGTCCTGCACTTTCCGGACATGCTATAATTATGAAAGAACTTTCTGATGCATTGACGATTTCTGCAAAATGCACGCGTGATTTCAGGGTTCCTTCTTTCAATGAATTGTATTATCTCAATTATGGAACACAATTTCTATCACCTGAAACATCGATGGGTATTGATCTTGGCCTAACATATACATCAAGAAATGTTACCGGGCAAATTTCCATCTATCATATGAGCGTTTCGGATCAGATACTTGCAATTCCCATTTCACCGGTTCAATGGAGTGCTAGAAATATCGGGAGGGTATTGTCTTCAGGAATCGAATCATCGTTTGGATATCACATTCCAATAATCAACATTGATATGCAATTGAGTTATGCATATAAGCATGTAGTAGATGGACGTTTGGATTCGCCGACATATAATTCTGTACTTCCATATACACCTCGACATACCATTTCTATGTCAATGCTATATGCAGGCCCAGTGCAATCCCTCGGATTCATAGTTTCTTCAATTGGAGAGCGATTCGGTTTGATGGGCGAATTGCCTGACTCCAAACTCAAACCAGTTATGTTGATCAATCCATTCTTTGAATATCGCATACCATTGCATATTGGTATGTTGAACATGCGTGCAGAAATACGGAACCTGCTCAACAGCAATTATCAGATGATCCTGAATTTTCCTTTACCGGGTAGATCTTTTATTGTACAATGTGGATTTACTTTGTAAGAACTTTGAAAATTCATGGAAAACAAGGCCTGAAAGAGTATATTTGAAGGGTTTCAAAGGAATTTTTTAAGAAGTAATTCTTCAATGATAATCGGAGTCATAATGATCATTGTCATGTTTGGCGCACCCGGTGTGGGAAAAGGAACGCAAGCTGCTTTATTGGCTGAGCGCAAAGGCATTCACCATTTGTCAACCGGAGAGGCATTCCGTTCGGCTATAGCAGCCGGTACGGAATTAGGCAAGACTGCGCAGGAATTTGTTCAATCCGGTGGTTTGGTGCCTGATGAAATTGTTACGGGCATCGTTGAAGAAGCAATGGCAAAACCTGAGTTTTCTTCGGGGGCAATATTGGATGGTTTCCCTCGTACGCTTGGCCAAGCTCAAGCATTGGATTTGTTACTCAATGCTCAAGGCAAGGCAATTGCTCATATCGTTAATATCACAGTCGATAATGAAGAGATTGTCAAAAGAATGCTTCTTCGTGGCAGACAAGATGACAATGAAGATGTCATTAGACATAGACTTCATGTGTACAATGAGCAAACAGCTCCATTGCTAGAATATTATGCAGGTTCTGGGAAGATGATCAATATTGCCGGGGATGCAGACATAGAAACCGTCTATGCAAGAATTGAGGAAAGCCTCCGCTGATATTCTACGAAAGTGGAACATTCACATCTCGCTTCATGTTATAATTGCATACATTCTATAAAGCAGACTTATGCATTCCTATACAAGAAGCGTCATCATTCGCGCACCAATTGAAGAAGTGTTTCTTTTTCATACAGATGTGCGAAATCTAGTCAGAATTACTCCTTCATTTATCAAAGTCGATGTCATTCATGCTGATCCTCCGGGTCCCGGACAACATGTTCAGTTGAGAGTTCGGCAATTCGGTTTCCTACCCTTGAATCTGCTGATGGAGTTTTTTATCTACGATTATCCAACCTCTTTGGCTGATAGACAAATCAAGGGTCCGTTTTCTTCAATGATACAGTATAGATATTTTGAGGATATGGGCGGGGGATATACTCGCATGAAAGATGTATTTGAGTTTTCTTTGCCCTTGGGAATATTAGGGAGAATGGCTTATTCTCTCATTGTTAAGAAGATGATCGAGGTAATGTTTGTTTACAGACAAAACAGGACAAAGAAACTTCTTGAATCCTAAATCATGCTTGAGCTGCAATTGCAAGAAATGACTCAGCCTTGAGTGATGCCCCACCAATCAAAGCTCCATCGATATTTGGCTGTAGAAAATAATCTTTTGCATTCTCCGGCTTTACGCTTCCACCATAAATCACATCAACCATTGCTGCATGATCACCAAGCTTCTCCTCCAATTGCATTCGAATGAATGCATGAACATTTTCGGCTTGTTCGGGGCTAGCGGCCAATCCGGTTCCAATTGCCCAAACAGGTTCATATGCAAAAACAATGTCATGAGCCGGAATTGAACTGACAATTTGTTCATGATGAAGTATGGACAATACTTGTTCTTGAATAACTTGATTGACAATTCCCTGATTTCTTTGTTCCAATGTTTCACCGATGCACACGATGGGTGTTAATCCGGCTTTAAATGCAGCGAGGCATTTTCTTGCAATGAAATCATTTGATTCATTGAATAATGATCTGCGTTCGGAATGACCAAGAATTACATAATCAATGGCCATCGAAGCAAGCATGCGTGCAGAAATTTCTCCTGTAAAGGCTCCTTCATCGGAATCATGACAATTTTGAGCGCCTATCAAGAGGGGTGATTGATTGTTTTCGATGATCAATGAACATTGAGCCAAATGCGTGAAAGGAGGACAAATCAGAATATCCACATGAGATGGGATATCAGAGATCCCCATACAAATTTCATGCGTGAGCATCATGCCTTCATGCGGCATAAGATTCATTTTCCAATTGCCTGCAATCAACATTAGATCACCATTCCGCAGATGGATCAATTCTGAAAACTTCGGTCATTTCATCCAAAAGAGGTTGCAAATGCTCCGAATGCAATCCCTTTCTTCCGCCATAGATTGGGTTAACAGAGTCTCTATCAGGAATTGTTAAACCTGCCTTGTTGAGTATAGCTGAAATTCTATCATGCCAAGCTCTTTCCAATTCCTTCTCTCCTTTGAAGATGCCATGCTCAATAAGTATCTGTTCATCTTCTGATTTTTCAAATATCCCGAGTGCAAGTGGATAAGACTCATTCAATGCAGATTGTATGCGAGCTTTGCTTTCTTCATTTCCTTGAGACCCAAGTTGAATGATCCACGTATCAGCATGAAAAACATGATACTTGATTTCGCCTCTTACTTTGACTGCCAGTTTCGCAAGTGGTTCAAATGTACTCTGCTCCAACATCTCATAGCGCAAAAGATCGGCTGAATCAAAAAGAAAATGCCGCATAAGGCTAAAATCATATCCTCCAATGGGAAATTCCACAAACTGGCAACAAGTAAATTCCAGCTCATTTCGTGTGAAAGCACTGATATCGGGTTCCGGTTCGCCAAGTTGTTGAAGGAGTGTATAGAGTGCAAGTGCATGACCCATCTTATCCTGCGCAATGGAAGAAAATGCGATGTCTTCCTCCAGCATCGGGCCAAGGCCGGTCCACTCGGAATTTCTATGTGCAATAATCAAAGAATCATCAGCCATGCCATATAGCATACGCTTCAAGGCCGAAGTGGAATCATTATCCAATGTCATATTTATCTCCGTTTAACTCACTTGCAAAGATACGATTGTTGATTTGAAGGATTGCCATAGTTTCAGCATATGATTGATAAATCAGAAATCATATCTAAATTTGAAAAAATCAGGTGTATTATGTCTAAAAGAGTATTAATACTTTTTTTCTCCGGCTTATTAATTTATTCATTGATGAATGCCGATATGGCAGGAATAGTGAGTTTTGGAGCTCCGCCTTCTTCAACAGGCGCTCCCGGGGAAATAACATGCGCAGAATCCGGGTGCCATGATGATGGCCCAAAGCCTATGAAGAATTCAAATCATAGTTTATTGATCCGTTCAAAATCCACTGGATTGCAAGCTGGTGACACAGCCCTGATCACGATTCGGGTCGCTGATTCGAATATTAGACGCTTCGGCTTTCAATTGACTGCGCTTGATGCGCATGGAATATCAGTTGGAACATTTCTTATTACCGATCCCGACAAAACGCAGTTATTACAAAATCACATAGCTTTCACCGATAGGGAATATGTGACCTACACCAAAGATGGCACGCTCTCATTGAAACCCGGTAATCATGATTGGAAATTCGAGTGGGTTGTGCCCCAAAACCAAATCGGACCGATTTCCTTTTATTTGGCAACGGTTTCTGCAAATGATGATAATAGAGATAAAGGGGACAAAGTTTATCTCATGGACACTACAATACATGTGCAACAATCCACGGGTATTGCCAAAGGTATTGCCAAAGAACATATGATAAAGTGCAAGCAATTTGGCGAATCATTGATTATTGACAATCCTGGATTTCGTACTGCTATGAATATATTTTCAATTGATGGAGCTATCATTGGATCACATATTGCAGAAAACGGGGAATCAGTGATGGATCTACGTCATATATCCAAAGGGCTATATGTGCTACATTCTGAAACTATTATTTATCCATTCATACGTTGACCAATATGCATGTATCAATACGACTTATAACAGCAGTGTTTTTTCTAGTGATTGCAATTACGATTGCAATCTCAAATGAGAAATATCCTGAATTCCCTTTAAAATCAACCGCTGCTCATGAAAGCTCAACGGGAGCACCCGGTGAATTAACCTGCGCTCAATCCGGTTGCCATGAAACAAGTAAGATATTTCGTGATGATACCACGAATGCATTGCTGTTTTTTGATGCTGATTCCACATATGGTGACTCTATGGAAGGAGTCACCTTGAGAGTTCGCAAAGAGGATTGTAAAAAATTCGGATTTCAGATTGTGTGCCTTGATACCCTTATGAAAAATGTGGGAAGCTGGGTGCTTCTCAATAAAGAGAGAGTGCAAATGCAATCTGCTGATTTTTCCGTACCCGGTGCAAATGGAAGAAAATATTTAACGCATACCTATAAAGGAACCATACCACAAAGTACTGGAGAAATATTTTGGGAATTTTCATGGCTTCCACCATTGAATGGCTATAAAGGGGCAGTCACATTTTATGTGATGACGAATTGCACAAATAATGACAATACCAATTCAGGTGATGCATTGTATGCATCAAAGCATACATTAAGACATCAATCTTCTCCTACATTCATTTCGGAAGAAAAAAAGAATCAAATTATTTCTTTCCAGACCACTCAAGGATCATGGTCACTCCCATTGCCAATGGAAGAGCGCATGACATCTCTTGAGATATGCGATTTGTCTGGAAAATATATTTCTTGTACATGGGAGTCAAAAAACAAATATGAAATTGAGATTTCACTAGAAAATCAACTTTTTCGTGGCCTAGCAATGATCAAGATGTCCATGCAATCAGGTCTGCTACTTAAAAAAGCAGTGTTTTTCCATGACTAATTGACTCTCCTGTAAGGAATTCCATAGTTTTGTGTCTTACTCTATGACGGGTTCCATTCCCGTATGAGTTTCATAGATTTGTTTGGTACAATGGCGGATTCTGAAGTACATACAATCAAAGAAGTTAGCTTGATTCTGGATGAAGAGCAGCATGTCTTGCGTTTTTGGGAGCGCGAATTCGAATTTCTTCACCCTAAAAAGAATGAATCAGGTAATAGGATATATGATCAACGTGATCTTGCAATCCTTAAAGAGCTTAAGCGATTGATCAGGACAGAAAGAAAAACAATTCAGGAAGCCAGAACAGCTTTCCAAGAAGCATATCCATCTGGATTTGTTAAAATGCCGAATGGCAATGATCAAGCTTGTGAATCACATGATGAAATTGCATCTTTACAACAAGAATTACGCGATATCATCAATAAGCTACGTTCATGAACAAACAAAGCACTTATTCTTATTTATTTTGGGATGAACACATGAATCAAAGTATGCTCAAATATGTCATGATTCCTTTTGTCATGTCATTGGCATTGTCAATGAATATGAAAGCGCAACAAAGAACGTATGTCATGAAAACCATTGGGATGCATGATGATGAAGTGCTCGGGGTTTTCGTAAATGGGGACAATACACGTTTTGCCACCTCGAGTTTGGATGAAAGTATTAAACTCTGGTCTATTCCGGAAGGCAAAGAATTATTGACTATTAAAGGCCATCTTGGTCATGTGAATAATATCTCTTTCTCCGGAGATGATAAATTGATTGCAAGTGCAAGCACTGACAGAACAGTCAGAGTTTGGGATGTTCAAACCGGTACCCAGCAATATGTTTTAACCGGACATACAGCCGAGGTCATCGGGGTGTATTTCAGTCCCAAAAATGATTATATAGCAAGTACAAGTTTTGACAGAACGGTCAAATTATGGGATACAAAACTAAGAACTGAAGTCAAAACTCTACGCGGTCATACTGACAAAACAAATGATGTAGCATATAGTTATGATGGAAAATATATTGCATCATGCAGCGATGACAGAACTATCAAGATTTGGAGCACTGATCTGAATACGAAAGAAGAATTGATGACGTTGACCGGTCATGACACGCAAGTATTGACAGTGTTATACAGTTTTGATTCCAAACGGCTTGCATCAGCTGATGAGAAAGGCGTAGTAAAAATTTGGGAGATGCCCTCAGGCACTCTGCTTCGTACTATCAATGCTCATAATGAAATCGTTCAAAGTGTTTCATGGGCTGAAGACAATAAAACAGTTGTTACAGGAAGTCTGGACAAGTATGTCAAACTATGGAATAGCGACACAGGGGAAAATTTAATGTCGATGGATGTTGGTTCTGATATCTGGGGTGTTGATCTCACTAGTAGTGGAGATCGCATTTTGGTTGGTTGTGCCGATGGCTCTGTGAAAATGCTTTCCGAAACAAAAGCTGCCATCAAAGGAAAAGAAATGCCCAAAGTCAAAGGAGGAAAGAAATGAGATATAACAAGCATGTAATGTTCATGATAGTGTTCTTGGTGATAGCCCAATATATTTGCCATGCTCAACAAGTGATGAGCGTCACCGGCACTGTGATAGATCAAACTACAAGAAATCCTGTAAGCATTCTTGTTTCATTTTATGATCGAAACAATAAAAAAATCGGCTCTTCCAAAAGCAATTCTGCAACAGGCTATTATCTTGTAACCGGCTTGAAACAGGGTGAAACATATAAAGTTCAACTTGAGTCTTCTGATTTCTTCAAAGATCAGTATGACATTACATTACCTGTTTCAAAAAAATACGCGGATGTTTCAAGAGACTTTACCGTAAAGCCCTTGGTAAAAGGAGCAAAGATTTTGCTTGAAGTACCACCATTCGAATTGAAAAAATCCAAATTGCGTGTTGGAGCTGAAGACTATTTGGCAGATATAAAGAAAATGCTTGTCCTCAATCCAGGTGTTTCAGTTGAGATACATACTTTTCCCGATGCAGAAGGTGATCCAGCGGCCAATGAAGCATTTACCATGGAGAGAGCGCAAGCCATCAAACAATATCTCATCGACAATGGTGTAAGAGAGCAAAAGCTTGGAGTTAAAGCATCAGGCCAAACAGATTTAGTTAATCCACCGCCAAGATACAAAACGGCCAAAGGGAAACGGTATATCGGTCCTAGCTATATTGTGATTATCAAGGTTTGATTCAGTATACGAAGCAAACATCCTTTTTTATATCTTGCAGGGCATTCATGTGAATGCCCTTACTATGCTGTTTGAAGATGTATACACCTCAAGATAGACGTGAATTCCTAAAGATCCTCATAGGTGGGACAGGTGCTGCCTATTTGGCAATACAAGGATGTGGAAATGATGCATCTTCTGAACTCAAGAACATAGCAGGCCCTCATCAGCAAGCGCTGTTGAAGCGACAAAGACATGCCATTGCTCATGCTTATTTGTGTGATAAGTCATTTGATGCAAGTAAATTTAAGAACTCCTATCTGCAAACAGATATTGTGATTATTGGAGGTGGAGCATCCGGATTGGCGGCAGGGCTATCCCTTCAAGATGCCGGATATTCCATATTGATTCTTGAAAATGAACACCAAATTGGTGGAGCCGGCATAAAAGGATCAATGCATGGGATAGCCTATCCATATGGATCGGTCTATTATGTTGATGAAACAGAAGAAATAACATCGATTTGCAAAAGAGCAGGAATACAATCTAAATCTGCTCCCGAAGATGCAGTATTATTCAAAGAAACACTCATTGAGAATTTCTGGTCTGATATTTCCATTGAAGCACTGCCAATTTCACCTCTGGAAAAGGATGGCTGTAAACGATTCAGAGATCTGTTATTAAATGAGAGTTTTATCCCTTCTTATCCATTACCGAATAAGTTGAGCCCTCAGGAGGCACAGTTAGATGGGCAAACATCACGATCTTTTCTGAAACAATATCAATCTCCATTTCTTGAAACCATGCTTGATATTTATTCGAAATCTTCTATGGGTGCTTCAATAGATGAAACGAATGCATATTGCCTTTTAAATTTCTTCTCATCAGAACTAGGAAGTGAATTCGGCAAGAAGAGATTTACATTTCCAGGTGGAATGAATGCATTATATGCAGGCATTGCTTCATTGATCAAACCTGATTTCATCAAAACAGGAAATTTGGCATTTTCGATAAAGAATAGTAAAGATGGAGTGGAAGTTCAAAGTGTAAATGATGAACTATCACTTGTAACAATAAAAGCCAAGAAAGTCATCATGGCCGGTCCAAAGCATATTGCTCCCTTCATGATTCATGATTTACCGGATGATCAAAAGGCGGCTATGCTTTCCATGAAATACCCGCCATATGCCACCATTCATATGTCCATGAAAGAAGAGATATTTCCGGGATCGATCATGGATGTTTGGACCCCTGAAGCAAATGGTTTCTGTACTGATATTATTTGTTCGAATGCAATGCAAGATATAGAGTCATCAGAACATGCATATGTCTATTCCATCTTTGGGGCCATGCCACATGAGCAACGTTCGCTTTTGCTGGATGATGCCGAACTATCATCATATGCATTGAATATCATAAAGAAGACAATGAACTATCTTCATAAGCCAATGGACATTCTTGATAGTGTGGAAGTGTATGCTTGGGGTCATGCATTAGCTATACCATATCCCGGTTCACATAATGGGCCTGCTCAAATAGCGTCTCGCCAACATGAAAATGTGCTCTTTGGATCTTCAGATAATGATGCCGCCTCAAGTGTTGAAAATGCTCTAGCAAATGGATTTGCCACGGCTAAGGAGATTATTACATCACTTTCTTGATGAATGGGGAAATATGAAAAGGAGATCACTATGGGGAAAGGAAGATATCATCGGTTTATCATTGTTCCATTCTATTCATGGTCCACGTTTAAGGGCAATTATTTCTACATATGATTCACTCGATTCTTTTTGTCGATTTGGATTGTCGAAACTATTGTTTCACGATTCAATTTCAGATATTATAGCCGAAATACGTGATATCGGACTTAGACATATAGCTTTACATGAAGAACAGGGAATAGCAATCTGCACTTTTGCCTCAGAAGAGTATCCGCAAAGTCTTTTGCATATAGAATATCCACCTTCATTGCTGTATATAAAAGGGAAACTTAATAATGAAATCGCGATCGGTATTGTTGGAACCAGAGCTCCAACACCATATGGACAAAGGGTTGGAGAATATTTTTCTGAAACTCTTGCGCACAATGGAGTATGCATCGTCAGTGGTTTGGCTTCGGGAATAGATAGCATTGTTCATAAATCCGTGATACAAAATAATGGACTCACATATGCGGTGATAGCATCCGGGCATGAGCAAATTAGTCCCAGAAATGCAAGGGAGTTATCTGAGGAAATCATTGATTCAGGAGGCGCTATTATCTCTGAGTACTCCATGAATGTGAAAGCAAAGCCACCATTTTTCCCACGGAGAAATAGGATTATAAGTGGATTGAGTACTTCGGTGCTGATTGTGGAAAGTGGGAAAAAAGGAGGCTCGATGATCACGGCACAATTTGCATTTGATCAGAATAGGGATGTGTTCGTTATTCCGGGGAGTATCTACTCTCCTATGTCAGAAGGGAATCATCACCTTTTATTGAAAGATAAAGGTATGATAGCAACCAATCCTCATGAATTGCTATTTCATGCCAAAAGAGAACCAAAAAAGCAGACTGCCAGACATGAATGTAATATTGAAGAACATGCTATATTGCAATATCTTGGTAGTGAACCAAAACATATTGATGAGATTGTTGCATATGCTATGATTTCTCGCTCTCAGATAATGTCATCATTATTGACTTTGCAATGTCGCTCAATAGTAAAACAACTTCCAGGTATGAACTTTATCCGATTAACCAATGAATTCACACTCTCAAAGAAAGCATGATCATGTTTCTATATGCTTGCAACATGACATTGAGCATAAAGCAAGCAGTGGATTTGATGCATATTCATTCACACATCATGCTCTGCCTGAATTGAACTTTGAAGAAATAGATTTGTCTGTTCAATTGTTTGGTCGAATATTCAGTTTGCCCTTATTCATTTCCGGGATGACAGGTGGCTATAGGGATGCTATTGACATCAATGGTGCATTGGCTGAAGTTTGTTGTGAATTGTCAATTCCACTGGTGTTAGGATCGCAACGTTCGATGTTGCATGATGATCATTCAGCTTCAACATTCACAATCGCTCGGGAAAGAGGATCAAACATTTGTATTTCAGCCAATATTGGTGCGACCGAGATTGCTCAATCAATTCATCATGATGGAATTATTCGCATCATTGACACAATCAATGCAGATTGGATTACCATTCATGCCAATCCCTTGCAGGAACTGTTTCAGCCGGAAGGGAATACTGATTTTCGAGGTGTGCTCAAAGGTATTGAAGATTGTAGAAAGAGAATTCAGATTCCAATGATTGTGAAAGAAGTTGGATCCGGAATTTCTCTTGATATTGCGAAGCGATTGCATGATATTGGCATAGATGGAATTGATGTGGCAGGAAAAGGAGGTACAAGTTGGTCGGCTGTTGAAATGAAGAGGAATGAAAAGGAGCATTCTGATTATTTCAAAGAATGGGGCATGGAAACTTCAGACTGTTTATTGTCTTTGAGGGAATTCTGTGAGAACAAACATTTGACGCTATTGTCATCGGGTGGAATTCGTAATGCACATGATATTGCGATGTCGGTGGCTATGGGAGCCAAATCTGTGGGTATGGCAAGACCGATCCTGATTGCATATCATGAAGGTGGGATTCGACAAGTGAAGATGCTGATTGAACAATTCATGAAAGATGTTCAAAGAATAATGTTCCTAACAGGTAACAAGAATTGCAATGATCTTTCACAAGCACAATTCAAAATGAATCAACGAAATTGATCTTCGCTAATCCCTTTGTTCACTACAATTGAAGTATATGTTATCTGAGCACTCCCTTTTGTATTCTTCTTGCTATTTGCTGGTTTTTTTTCAGCAAGTAAGTCACCGGTCATGGATTTAGGAAGTGAAAAAGCGGGGACATCAAATGACATGTAAATTGATGATGGTAGAGCATATCGAAGATGCTCGTTTTTATATGCCATGTCCATAATAATTGTTCCACCCTTTGTTACTGCTGACATCTTTGCAATTATCTCCTTTTTGGGATCTACCCATACGGTTGCTACAATGATTTGTCCTGTATCAGCAATAGGTATGACTTTTTTTACTTTGTAATTGATCCCTTTGATCATCTCATCCGGTAAATCCACACTTGTAAAAGGGGATTCTAACAGAGCAGCAAAAGGGAGCCCGGCACCTTGTTTTGGCAACATGGAGAATCCATCTGATTTTATTTTCAATCTTCCGGGGGACTTGTAGAGAATTCTTGCCTGTGATGGTTTGGCCTTTAAAAATTCCACGTTCAAGGTTATTGTGGCATCAGCCGTAAAATCTTTGATTGCACGAACTTTGTCTCTGACTTTATTCAGCAGTGGGTCAGAGGCATGTATTTGAGTGAAACTAATGACAAAGAGAATGATGAAGATAAGTGTGTTCATGTAATTCGCATGGTTTAGTGATAACTCGCGTAACAGATCTTATGAGTGCATTGTTCCCTATGACATTTCAACATAATTCATATCCTTACCAAAAGTTTCTTCCAATGGAATGACAGATAGTATTGCGATGATGGTACAAGCCATTCCGACGCACAATGCTGAATATTTCATGCCGATCATAGGCGAAAGTGCGGCAAATGCTACTGATATCAGATTCAAAGAGCCGCGAGCAATGTTTGGGACAGTAGTTGCAACTGTGGCTCTTAGATTGGTTCCGAATTGTTCAGCAGCTATGGTAACGAAAATTGCCCAGAAGCCTACAGAAATTCCTAAAACAAATATCCACCAATACAATGCAGCCGAACTGGTAAAAGGGAACATCAAATATCCGATGCTACAAAAAGCATTGAATGCCAGAAATTGAAACATTACTTTTCTTCTACTTTTGTACACCTGGCTAAGCCATCCCGTTAGGAAATCCCCTATAGCCAAACCTGCATAGCAGAATGCTATGGCATCACCACCTGAAATCGAATCCTTTATACCATGCGCTTTGGCAAATTCAGGAGCAAGCGTCACCAGAATTCCCACGACAAACCATGTAGGCATTCCAATTAAAATGCAAAGCAAAAATCGCTTTAGAAGGTGTGGACTGGATAATAATTGGAGAAGACTTCCTTTTTTGTGATCGGAACTCTTGACATTTGAAAAAATTTCGGATTCAACAACTTTGATTCTGAGAAGAAGTAATGCTAGCCCCATGATTCCACCAACGATATATGCTGTTCGCCAATCCAGTTTTGCGACCATATTTGCAAGCAAAGCACCTGTTACTCCAATTCCTGCAACTATCATTGTTCCATATCCTCTTTGATCCTTTGGCAACACTTCTGATACGAGAGTGATTCCCACGCCTAATTCACCTGCCAAGCCAATACCGGCGATAAATCGTAAGACAGCATATTGTTCCACATTCGTTACGAATGCATTTGCAGTATTTGCCAATGAATAGAGGAGGATTGATCCGAACAATGTTGAAATGCGTCCTTTTTTGTCTCCTAACACTCCCCATAATACACCTCCGATAAGCGTACCGGCCATTTGCATATTAAGAAGGAAAAGGCCTTGTTTTGTTATGTCTTCAGGCAATAGGCCAAGCGAAGCCAAACTTGGAACTCGAACTACACTAAACAAAATCAAGTCATAAATGTCGACGAAATATCCCAATGCCGCCACAATGACGGCTGCATTGAATGCTGCATTGCGGAGACCATTTACATGTGACATAGTTTTTCACTTTATTAATGTCGACCACTGAAATAAGTGGCATCAATGAATTCATCATTGTATTCTCTTCGCTCTTTTAATGAAGAATCGTGAGAATCCAATATTTCTTGATCCAATAACCAATTGTTTCCCGTGAGCAATCGAATAGTTTCATTCGCTTTTTCAATTTCGCGATCAAAATGTAGTATCTGTTGATTCAGGGTTTCACCATGTTGTTGAATCCACGATTCATCTCGAAGTCCAAGTTCATAACAAAAGGGAATCTGTTTCTTAAGTACTTCAATCGAATATTGCTCTCTTGCTAGTAATTCTTCTATCTTTTTTAATTCATTCTTTAGTTCTTCGTAATTCAATGATTCATCTTGAACGGGGTTAAGATGTGTATTGTTGCAGATCAATGTATGCAGGGCATGAAGTCCGTGTAAGTCTTTTGCATCATAAGCTTGCTGGACAGACAACCAATACATCCGAGTCAATTCCGGGTCCGCACCGGAATCCGGATGGAGCTTCTTAGCTAATTCTTTGTATAATTTAGAAAGCGAGGCATGATCGGTTTGCACATTGACTGATCTGGTGTTTTTTGCTTCTTGCTCGAGTATACTTCTCATTCTTGCTTTGATTGCAGCGAATTCTTTATCTACGACCTTATGAATGAGAGCGATCAATTCAGGAGTTAATTTTTCACCTCTTTGATGTTTTATCATAAAAAGCTCTGCTCTTCTCTGCAATTCACTTTGCAGCAACGCCTTTTTTTGAATATCAATTTCAAGATGTTTGAAGTGTTTGTCATACATGTCATGAAGAGCTTGCTTGTCAACTTCTTTCATGCGATAATGGAGATGTATCAATGACTCCAAATCATGCTTTGCTTCTGCAATTGCTTTTTTTAATGCAATGATATTCTGGTGAAGCTCAATATGTGAATGATTGTGGCTCATCTAGGTTGATAAGAACTAAATGCCAGGGCAATGTGGTCGGAATTCAAAAATTCCTCTTTATTCTTTGAAATGATGCAAAGATGATGAATACGGGCATTTCTTGAATACATCTCTGATACGCCAAAATATCGTTTCCCATCTGAAGTAAAAGAAAAGAATGTGCGTTCGCCATTGAGTACAGTAGATTTGATGTTCTTCTTGCATGTATGAGTTGTTGTTTTCTTTGCATTCAATGAGTGTAAGAACATATTGATTGCAGATTCAAAAAGTGTTCTGTCTTTTCTCTTATTGAACACTTCATCATCATAAGAAGCAATACTGATGATCATGGACAATGTATCATTATCGATTACATATGCATCTTGAATCGCATCGCCGAATAAGGTTGGCAATGTGTCTCTTCCGGTATATCGTAATTGCTGAAAGGGTGAAGAAAGTTCTATCGAGAATATTGAGTCTTTACCCACAAACTTTTGAGACATGGGTATGTTTCTATGTTTATTGACAGGTGCAGAACTCTTGTCCCCATTACATGATGCAAGAAGAAGCACGCATAACAAATGCAGGATATATCTCATGATTCGTTTTTTCTTCTTTTCTGGACAAATAATCCAAATGCTATTCCAAGAATAGTCAATCCCAGTCCTGAATACGTAATCGTAGACCCGGTTGCATATGCTTTGGAGTCATATGTCATGACAATGGTATGGTTTCCTTTGGGTACTTCAATACCACGCAATGACCAATTGATCCGATGAATGTCTATGTCATTGCCATTTATGGTTGCTTTCCAAGCCGGATACCATATATCGCTCAGACATAATATTCCATTTATTGAAGTTTCCACTTTATACTGTTGTTGATTTGGTCCATATTCAATTGTCTTGATATTATGGTTAACCGAATCAGGATTAACGGCTGATAGAGATATTGCAGGTGCTTTTTCCATATAAGCAATATTCTTTAGTTCTGAACCGGCATTCATGATCGCATTTTTCATCGCTGAATCATCTGAGATCACTTTTGCATCGAAAACCATCCTTGCATGACCATAAGCACTTTCTCTTTTTTTGAAGTATAATGATCCTGAAGTCGAATCGAGTGCAATCGCATAACGGATATTCAGAATGTCGAAGCGGTCTTCCTCTGATTTTAAAGGTGGTACTCGTCGTGATAAAAGAATGGGGTTATATCCTTCATAGAGCATGATACCCGCATTCATGCCTCCATTTCTTTGGAAAGCCATTCCATACTGATTGCGCATTGAAACGCGGAAAATATCCTGTGGGAACTTTGAAGACAATTGATTGCGAAGATCATCTGCAATGATATATGCTGTCTGTGGATTTTCTTTTGACCCATGAAAGTCTTTGAATTGTACATGTAGGTCCAAAAATATGAGTCCACAAAGAGCAATACCGCTGATGAGCGGATTCAAGGTTTCTTTTCCTCGCAGAATAATGATGAGTGAACCTATGATTGCAATGACCATGATATATCCCGCTTGTTTTCCAGCAAAAGCACTTAATGGATCATTCACGGATGCAAATGACTGAATGATACCGAATACAATCAATGCAAGTATGATGAATGGAACAGCCATAATGACAAACATTCTTTTCTTCATTTTTTCATCAGAAACGATTCGAGGCAATTGATCAAATGTCAAGCCCGCTAAAAGAGGGAATCCAAATGATGCATAGAACATCATTCTACCCGGATTTCTGAATTGTCCGAAAATCGGAATATGTGAAAGTAGTTCATGCAAAAAGCCATTATTGCCAATTCCATAAAGAAAAGCAAAAATCCAGAGGTATTGACAAGTAAGAATCAATGGAGTTTTTGGTAATACCAACAATGATAAAAGACCAAGAATCAGGGCCAAAATTCCAAAGTAAAACGAGGTATCCCAATACCAATGCGTCTGCACGGGCTCATTTGAAACATTCATCATTGTGAATTGTCCGTCTGCATCTTTTGGACCCGGATTGCCAACTATTTTCCCATGTAATGAAGGATTGAAAGCGTGAAAGAATTGCGATAATTGCATTGAGCCATCGGTTGTTTTTTCATACGTGATATCATTTCTTTCGGAATAACCTGCAAGTTCCTGACCCGGCAAATACTGAATAGCGGCCAAAGAAGCAGCAATGATAACCGGCAAGGCAAGAAATCCTGCATATCTTATGGCTGTTATGCCTTGCAATTGTTTATTGAGAATTCCTTGGACAAAGCCAATGAACCCAATGACAGCAATAAACAGCAACATATAAGTGGATGTCTGAGCATGCCCTGCAAGAATGGCAATCCCAAGAATCAGTCCTGCGTATAACACATTCAATATTCTTGCTTGTTGCAATCCTTGTAAAACATGATGAATGATCAAAGGAAACAAAGCAAGATGGTATATAATCATTGGATGATTTGTCCTCACAGCCAATGCACCACTGAAGGCATAAGAAATACCGGCAATCAAAGCACCCCATTGGCTTGCACCAAGACCGCGCATCAGATATACCATGCTGAGTTGAGCGATCACAAAATGCAATATGATGACATATTCAATGATTTTGGTTTGAAGCAATCCTGTTGCTTCATCTATGAAATATGGAAAAATCCAATGTGCTGGGTAAAAATACTGAGCTTGAAAATCAGCAATAAAAGGCATGCCATTAAACATGTAGGGATTCCAAAAAGGGGTAATACCCTGCGCATGTAACTTTGCGCCATAACTTGCCATCGGGTAAACATATTGAGATATATCGTCCCAAAAGAATGATGTTCCAAACACTATGTCTGAAAAAAAGATGAGAGTAGTCAGAATTGAAACTCCGACAATCAATGGCCAAGAATATTGGCTTTTGGAAGAGGTTGTTTTGGACATTCGTGATAAATGCTCTGAATGGTCAATAATCAAGGTGCAAAATACCCCTTGGAGACTCTTTTTCCAAAGTCTTATGCTTTGTCATGATGGGTCAAGAGATTATTTTTGAACAACTTTTGGAGAATACCATGAATTTCGAACAATTAATCAATGATGACCTGAAAGAAGCAATGAAATCAGGAGACAAACTCAAACTGGAAACACTTCGGAGTTTGCGTGCCTCCGTGATTGAATTCAATAAAAATGGTACAGGGAAGGAATTGGCAGAAGAAGATGCTCAAAAGATTCTGTTGCAAGCAGCCAAGAAGAGAAAAGATGCCATCGATATGTACAAGCAAGCAGGCAGACAAGATTTATTGGAGAAAGAGGAAGCGGAATTGGCAATCATTGCATCGTATTTACCTGAGCAATTAACTGAAGATCAAGTGATGGATATTTTGAAAGGGCTGATAGCACAGGTTGGAGCTGAGGGGCCTAAAGACATGGGAAAGGTTATGGGCTTGGCAATGAAAGAATTACGAGGTAAAGCTGATGGTACATTGGTGCAGCAATGCTTGAAATCATTGCTACAGGCCTGACATGAGAAAGCCATTTCTTCCGGTTAAAACTTGCGTGACTTGTAATAGGGAATTCGCATGGAGAAAGAAATGGGAGAAGGTCTGGGAAGAGGTAAAATATTGTTCTGAACGATGCAGAAATGAGCAAAAACGAAAAAAGCCCTGAAGGGGCTTTGTGGGCGAAGAGGGATTTGAACCCCCGACATCCTGCTTGTAAGGCAGGCGCTCTGGACCAACTGAGCTATTCGCCCCTCAAATAGAGTTACGAAGATAGGGTATTTCCACAAAAAGACAAATCATTTTGATTGAATTTGCCATTAACGGACAGCTTCGATGCGCTTTAATGAAGGAATACCAGCCAAAAGCCACCGTTCCACACCTGCTCTCAATGTCATCAATTGCATGGGGCATTGTGCACATTGACCAAGAAAACGCACTTCAACAACGCCAATATCATCTTCATATCGAACAAACTCAATATCTCCACCATCCTTCTTTAGAGTGGGTCGTATTTGTGAGAGAATGGATTGTATATGCTCTATGACATTATCGTTCTTCATCTTACAAAGTAATCGAGATGGTTTGAGAATTGCGTGCTGAATGTGCATTCTTACGAATTGTTGAAACTATCGAAGAAGTGATGGAACGAATCACATCTCCTTGAGCCAAGTGTTCAGGGTTTAACACAACCGGGAATCCAGTGTCGCCACCTTCTCTTGTATCAATAGTGAGCGGAACTTCACCTAGAAAAGGCACTCCGGAATCCTTTGCCACTTGTTCGCCACCACCCTTGCCGAAAATATAATATTGCTTTTCCTGAGCATCGGGAGGAATGAAATAGCTCATATTCTCAATCACGCCAAGAATGGTAACATTCACTTTCTTGAACATGCTGATGCTTCTTCGAACATCCGATACTGAAATTTCTTGAGGAGTAGTGACAATCACAGCGCCATCCAAGGGGACTCTCTGTGTCAACGTCAATTGTATGTCTCCAGTACCCGGTGGAAGGTCGAATACAAGAAAATCAAGATCTCCCCATGCTATCTGATCCATCAAAGTTGTGAAATAACCTGCCAACATGGGGCCACGCATTATAGCCGCTTGATCACGATCCATGATGAATCCGATTGAAGCAATCTTTACGCCATACTGCTCAATCGGATATCCCAATAGTGCTCCTGATTCAGTTTTTTCAGCTTCCATTTGAGCTCCTGCAACTCCATACATGGTGGGTATGCTCGGACCATAAATATCCGCATCAAGTAATCCGACTGATGCACCTCTTTGAGCAAGGGAAGCGGCAAGATTTGCAGCGATGGTAGATTTGCCAACACCACCCTTACCTGAAGAAACAGCTATAAGGTGTTTCACAGTTGGTAGAACATTGGGATTTGTCATGCGTGGTATCAATATTTCACGAACAAAAATCTTGACTTCATATCCTTCCAATATGGAAAGAATGCTATCTTTTATCGCATCTTCAATAGTTTTTGCAATCCAATGTACAGGAGGGAACAATTCAATGTACACTGAAATTGTATTTCCTTCAATCTCAATGGCTTTTATCGAATCGAGCTCTTGTAAACTGAGATTGAGATCAGGATCGATTATATGCTCTATTGCTGCCTTGATTGTTTGTTCTGTCATTTGTTTGAATGTTGAGGTTGGCAAAATTCCATTAACACGCCGCCTGTTGAACCGGGGTGAAGAAATGCAATCTGCATATCATGGGCACCAGGCACCGGAAATTCATTGATGAGTTTGATACCGTTTTCTTTGGCTTTTGATAAATCATCTGAGATTGAATCAGAGGTGAATGCAATGTGATGAATGCCTTCGCCACGTTTATTGATGAAATTGGCAATGGGCGAATCATCAGAAATAGCCGCAGTTAATTCTATAAGGATGCCATTCAAAGAGAATGAAGCAATTTTTACCTTTTGTGTTTCGACGGTTTCTTCGTGAAAGTGTTCAATACCAAAAAGTGCGGAATATCTAGCTTTGCTTGCTTCAAGATCTTTCACAGCAATGCCGATATGATTGATTGATGTAAGCATTATGATGAGTGTTTGGATGTGGATGAATAGACAGCTTCAGATTGTTGAAGTTCTTCCAATGTATTGATTCCCATGAACTCAGATGAATTAAGAGACGGAATCGCAGCAACTGGATGTCCTTGCTTGTGCAAATATCCAATAATGTCAGTCAGATAATATTCGCCTTGAACATTTGCATTTGAAATATTCGACAATGCATCAAAGAGGTGTCTTGACTGAACAAGAAACATTCCTGTATTGATTTCTTGAATCAATCGCTGAGCATCACTTGCATCTTTTTCTTCCATGATACCAATGAAATCACCGGCGGATGAACGTAAGATTCTTCCATATCCCTTTGGTTCATCGAGAAATGTGGAGACTGTAATTGCAATTGGAGCAGGTGATAGTTCCTGTGCTTTATTCAATAGGTCTAACAGTGTATGAGTAAGGATCAGTGGAGTGTCACCGGTCAAAATCAACACATACCCATCAAAATCTGATAGTCTTTCCGCAGTTTGCATTACAGCATGTCCGGTACCTAATTGCTCGAATTGATATACAGGTTTTATGCCCGGATACTGCTCGGATACATACTGTTCAACAATTTCTTTCTTATATCCAATGACAGGTAATATTTCTTTTGGCTGAAGGGGAATGATTGCATCCAATACATGGCCGATCAGTGGTTTACCACATAGTTCAGCCATGACTTTGGGTTTATCTGTTAACCCCATCCGAGTGCCCTTGCCTGCAGCAAGAATGATGATGACTACATTCATGAATGTTGATTATGATAATAGATTTTGTGGTTCTATCGAATGAAATCGGTCTACGATATCATTATTCTCATTAACCAAGACTATGGTTGGTTTATACATGCGGGCTTCTTCATCAGACATGCTTGCATAGCTGATGATGATAATCCGATCACCAACAACGCCTTTTCTTGCGGCAGCTCCATTCAAACAAATGGTTTTGCTGCCTCGTTCACCGGGAATGATATAGGTTTCCAGACGTTCGCCATTATTGATATTGACAATGGCAACTTTCTCATATGGCAATAAATCTGCAGCATCCATCAAATCCGTATCGATGGTAAGACTGCCTTCATAATGCAATTCCGCTTGAGTAATTGTCGCACGGTGTATTTTAGATTTAAACATTATGCGCTCCATTGCGCAATCCTCATATTGAGTAAACAAGCTTTAAAAACGTAGAAGCTGATGCAATCGTTCCTTGATCAATTCCTTCGTGGGTATAACAGCATTCATCAAAGATTTGTTATAGGGTATGGGTATATCGGGAGTTGCAATTCTCATGACGGGTGCATCCAGAAATGAAAATGCATCTTCAGTGATTGTTGCTGATATTTCAGCTCCGAAACCACCTGTCATACAATCTTCATGAACAATCATGCAATGTCCTGTCTTTCGAACAGACTGCAATACTGCCTCTCTGTCCCAAGGACAAATAGTCCGTAAATCAATGATTTCCAGAGAATATTCTGTCAACTCTTGTTGAATATCGATCACACGATACAGCATTTCTCCCCAAGTTACGATAGTTGCGTCTGTACCTTCCTTCACTATGTTTGCCTTACCGAAAGGTAATACGAAAGTATCACCCGGATATTCTCCTCTTCCGGAAAAAGTATCAAGAAGATTGCGATGTTCCAAAAAAACTGTTGGATCATTTCCGCGTAATGCCGTTCTGAGTAAACCAACCGCATCACGCACATTGCTCGGGAATGCTATTCTCCAGCCAATGGTATGTGCAAATATGGCTTCGCCGGAAACACTATGCCAAGGATCGCCGACAACTTTGCTGTGTCCAACAGGTATTCGAACAACAAATGGACAAGCAAATCGATTATTTGTTCTCCACCTTACCGTTCCTGCATCATTGAACTGCTCCATTGCAGGGTCAAGGTATTTACGGAATTGGATTTCGGGTACAGGTACCAAACCGGCGAATGCAAGGCCTATGGATCGACCTATGATTCCTTCCTCAGAAAGTGAAGTATCAAACACTCTGTCTGCCCCATGTTTGATTTGCAAATCCATTGTAGCACCATGCACTCCTCCTTTCATGCCGACATCCTCACCGAATACCACAACTCTTGGATTGACCATGAGTTCAGTGTCGAGTGTGGCGCGAATCCCTTTGATCAACTCCATCCTGGTTTGAGGTCTTTCTTCAGAAAGAGGTAACAATCTTAGCTGCTCCGGTAATGTTCCGCCAATTTCCTGACTAGTACCTTGATAGAATACATGATCCTTTATGAAAGAACTATCTGGAATAGGTAGGGACAATGCATTCTCCAAAGATTGCCTCACTTCGCTTTCGCATTCTGCATACAGCCGCTCCCATTCATTTTCGGAGAGAATCTTCTTCTTAATGCAAAAACGCTTTAGTGAATCCATCGGATCGCGTTCATTTTCTTGAAGTTTTTGTTGTTCAGTCTTATATGTTTGGGAATCTTTTCCTGAATGACCGCATAATCTCGGAACATCCAATCGTATGAGAACAGGAGAAATGCGTTTTCTTGCATGTTGTACTGCATTGAAAATCAACTCAGCTGTTTCTTCAGGATTTGTTCCATCTCCTTCAAGAATAAGAAGATTGGAAAAAGCAGCAAGATTATGGGCAATATTTCCACCGGGTGTTTGATAGTCGCCGGTTACGGAAATTCCATAATGATTGTCTTCGATGAAAAAGATCATCGGATAATTTTGCGTGGTGGCAATCGTAAGTGCAGACCAGAATCCATTTGTGGCACATGAAGCATCACCTCCAAGTGCAACTGCTATTGATTCATTCCAATCTTGTTCCTCCAATACAGTTGATCGATATACCGCTGCTTGCGCCCATCCAACTGCCGGTGTGAATTGCGCTCCAACATCACCACTTGCCGGCATTATGGTTACCCCTTTTCGAGGAGGTAGATGATGCACGACGCCAATGTCTCTTCCGCCATTCAAACTGCCTGTATTTGAGATTGGCCCTGCGAATGCTTCTTCAATGGTCATACCTGCGGCAAGCACAAATGGACGAGAACGATAGTACACCGTGGCACCATCATGCGGATTGTTCATGTAGTGTGCCAGAATGATTTGACCGAGCTCATGCCCCCTGGCAGAAAATTGATAAAGAACCACTCCTTTTTCAGCCAATTCTAGCTCTTCAATAACATCGGTCAATCGGGATGTTATGAGGGTTTTTGCTATGCCGATCCAGTCTGATTTCGAGATATTCATGCGAGAATCAATAGTTTGCGTTCAAAACAGAGTATAAAATTACAAATACTACGCTTTTCTATGGGGCACTTATTACAAGAAAGTATGTGTTTATAATGATTAATCCGTGCGTATGGCGTTTCATTTCCCTAAATTTGTGAATATTATGTCAATTGAAAGTTTCAACATAATCTGAGGTAATTACAATGTTACATCGCCAATTTACTCGAATATTGCTCGTATTTGCATTGTTTCTCTGCTTACAGGATTATGCCAATGCGCAACTCACTCAGCCATTTTTGATGAAAGAAGGGCTCCAATCAGTAAAAAAAGCAGCAGCAGATTCAGGCTGGAAAAGCCCGATTCTGACAACTGTGGTCACCATTGGAGATACTACTGGTATTGGAGGAGGCCTTTTGACGACTGCATTCGATATGAAAACAGGTCGTTCTCCGATTTGGATCTATATACTTGGAATTGAAGATGCAAGAGGGAATTCTGAAACAAAATTGTTGGCATATGTAAAATTGCAGTTTCTTGGTCTTCAACAATTTCCTTTGCCGGCAGATGCTGTGCCGGGAGATATTCCATTCCAGCCACAAGATTCCATTCCTACGGCATTGGTCATGAATTCCGATGGAATTGTGAATAAGGTGAATGCAAATGCCACATATCAATCATTTATCAAAGAAAATCCAAAAGCGAAATCCGCTTTCATAGTTTTGTTCACATCTCCATTAGATATTCCTGAAACCCCATTCACTACAGGTGCTCCTCTTTGGAATTTCAACTTTTCTGATCAAGCTGATTCATTGGCTCCTTCACTAACTTGTTTCGTGCACGGTGTAACAGGTGAAACCATTTGTATTGATGCACCATTCACTTCAATCAACGAGGAAAGCGATCAAATTGCTCATGCTTCATTGAAGATTCATCCGATTCCGCAAGGAACTAATGGTATACTTCAGTTTTCAAACATGGATGCTGATCAATCAGTTTTTGTAGATGTGACTGATTTGATGGGAAGATCTGTGTATTCATCACAATCAAACGACAAATCTTTTATTACATTGCCGCTGCTTCCTGCAGGTGTCTACATTGCAAGGATTCAAGATGCGAGTGGTATTTCTTCACTACGATTTATTCAACAGTAAATGTCTATATACGATATCACCAAACACCATGACCCTGAATTATTTGCCGCATTGCAAGGCGAATATACTCGTCAACTTGAAAAGATTGAATTAATTGCAAGTGAAAATTTCACTTCAAAGGCAGTAATGGAAATACAAGGATCTATTCTCACCAATAAATATGCCGAAGGGTATCCCGGAAAACGATATTATGGTGGATGCGAGTGGGTTGATGTAGCTGAAGATTTAGCACGTGATCGATTAAAGCAGTTATTTGGTGCGGAATATGTGAATGTTCAACCACATAGTGGAAGTGGCGCCAATATGGCTGTCTACTTTGTATATCTCAAACCCGGTGACACGGTACTGGGTATGGACTTATCACATGGTGGGCATCTTACACATGGATCACCTGTAAATTTTTCAGGAAAGTTCTATAATTTCATTTCCTATGGTCTGGACAAAGAAACAGGAAGAATCGATTATGATAAGGTTGCAGACCTTGCGAAAGAACATCGTCCGAAAATGATTACGGTTGGGGCTTCGGCATATTCCAGAAATATAGACTTCAAAGCATTCAGAACAATAGCTGATTCCGTTGGTGCATATCTCTTGGCTGATATTGCGCATCCGGCTGGATTGATCGCAAAAGGCCGCTTGGATAATCCCGTTCCATACTGTGATATCGTAACAAGTACTACCCACAAAACACTCCGTGGCCCGCGTGGTGGAATAATCATGATGGGCTCCAATTATGAAAATCCTTTTGGAGCGGTTGCACCAAAATCAGGAAGAAAGAAACTCATGGGTGAGCTTCTTGATTCGATGGTTATGCCCGGTATTCAAGGTGGCCCTTTGATGCATGTTATTGCAGCAAAGGCAACTGCTTTCAAAGAAGCACTCTCTGATGAATTTGATACATATACCAAGCAGGTCGTAAGCAATGCCAAGAGCATGGCAAATTCACTTATTTCAATGGGGTATGATATCGTAAGTGGCGGAACGGATAATCACCTTATGCTCATTGATTTGCGAAACAAAGGCGTAACCGGCAAACAAGCTGAAATAGCATTGGACTCTGCCGGCATTACGTGCAATAAAAATGCCGTTCCGTATGATACCCAACCACCATTGGTGACATCGGGCATTCGTCTTGGAGCAGCAGCGATGACTTCCAGGGGCTTTAAAGAACATGACATGAAGCAGATTGCTGAATTCATAGACAAGGTCATTCAACATATCGATCAACCTGAAATTGCGGTTGATGTAAAGCAACAAGTCAAAGAATATTGCAAAGATTTTCCTATTCATCCACAGATATAGAAACGTCCAACTATACATGATAAAGCGGTTAGCCTCATAAAAGGTCAACCGCTTTTTTTTGTACTTTCTTTGCAAATTTCATCGACAAATTGTAGTTTAGGCAAAAATCATACCACGATGCAAAGCAGCAATTGCATCAGGCGTATTCACACAATTTTAACGCCATGATTCTTATAGATTCAATACTAATGGATGAAGCAATCATCCATGAGCATTTTTCATGTGATTTGCAGGCTTGCAAAGGTGCATGCTGTACGCTCAAAGGCGGGGAGGGAGCGCCATTGGACAAAAGGGAGATTCCGCTTATCAAAGAAGCAATTCCTTCGGTTCTTTCTTATCTCGATGATGAATCTATCCAAGTTCTCAATACTGAATCATGGATTGGTGGATCACCTGATGAACCTTTTGTGCAATGCATTGATGATGCTGATTGTGTGTTTGTATTTAGGGAGGGCGGTATTGCCAAATGTGGTCTGGAAAAAGCATTTTTTGAAAAGAACACCACATTTAGGAAGCCCTTGTCATGTCATTTATTTCCCATTCGTATTCGAAATTTCGGTGGTGATTATCTTAGCTATCAACCATTCGATGAATGCAAGCCGGCAATTGAACATGGCAAAAAACAACAGAGTTTGGTTATACACTCGGTGCGTGAAGCCCTGATTCGTGCATATGGGGAGAACTGGTATGATCAAGCACAAGAATTCATGAGTCAGGAGGGCGCACAATGCCGATGAAAGTTTCAATGAATTTGCAGACTTCGCTTCTGCAAACGCTTACACCACAACAAATTCAATATTTGAAGCTCTTGCAATTGCCAATTTTGCAATTGGAACAGCATGTACGTCAGGAAGTTGAACAGAATCCAATGCTTGATGAGTCTTCAGAAGAAATGATTGCCATTGAAGATGATTCAGATTTTGAACCAAGTGAAAATCTATTGAGCACTGTCCCCAAGGATGTGATGGAGGGCAGTGATTATAATGATAATACCCATGATTATGATGAACCAGTTCCATTCGATGCAGAACATCATGATCCCTTCGATTTTTACGAATTGGCTTGGAATGAAACGAGGACACCTGAACAGGGTTCCGGTGATATAGATGATGAAGATGATTATGGATACAATGAGCAAAGCGAGCAGACCACCTTCACTGATGATTTGATTGAACAAATAAATATGCTCAATCTCAATGATCAGGAAAAACTCTTATGCTATACAATCATCGGCAATTTGGAGGATGATGGGTATTTACGTCGTTCCCTTGAAGATTTGGCCGATGATGTCAATACGAGAATCTTGGAAGAAAATCATAAAGCTCACAGGGAATATCTTCGCAGGCATAAACGTTTCTTGGAAGAGTCGATCAGGAAAAACTCCATGTCAAGTAATTCCTACTTCGACAATCTGGAGGAGGAAGATCCTGATCTTGCAATGGAGGAACCAATTGCCCCATCTCCTGTTGCATCTGTAACAATAGAAATGGCAGAGCAAGCCCTGCACTATGTGCAACAACAAGAACCACCCGGTATAGCAGCAAGGGATCTTCGTGAATGCTTATTGCTTCAATTGCATGCAAAAACCAATCCCGCTGATTCTGAAATACTGGCCCGACGTATATTGGAAAAGAGTTATGATGTATTCGTCATGAAACATTATACAGTATTGTGCAGACAATTTTCCATCAATGAAGATGAATTGAAGTCAGCCATAGATGCCATTCGCCGTTTGAATCCCAAACCCGGCGGAATGGGAATATCAATCGCAACCACAAGCGTCATACCTGATTTTGTAATTTCAATCGATGATGATAGTGATGAAATCATGATCAATGTCAATGATACGCGTATCCCTCAGTTGAAGTTGAATAAAATGTATGAAGATTTGAAAAAGGAAGCTCGATACCGTAAATACAATAAAGAAACAAAAGAATGGCTTCGAAAGAAATACGATGATGCCAAGTTCCTGCTGCAAGCCATAAGGCAAAGAAAAAAGACTATGCTCAAAGTCATGACAGGAATAGCCGGCGCTCAAAAGGATTTCTTCAGATACGGAGAAAGTGCACTGAAACCATTGATCTACAAAGATGTGGCAGATGTGACAGGGATGGATGTATCTACTATTTGCCGCATAGTCAATGGGAAATATGTTCAAACCGATTTCGGTACATATGAACTGAGGTTTTTCTTTAGTGAGTCATTACCGAGCGATGATGGCGAAGAGATATCAACAACGGTCATCAAACAAAAAATCAAAGACTTGATTGACAAAGAACCAAAACTCAAGCCACATAGTGATGACAAATTGATGTCCGAGCTTAAAAAACAAGGATTGAATGTTGCACGGAGAACAGTTGCAAAATATCGAGAGCAAATGAGAATACCAGTTGCTCGACTTCGTAAAGAATTGTAATTATGTCATGTCTATAGCCACATTGCTTTCCAAGATTGATCACTCCTTGCGTCCTATCTTTGCCGCTTTGCCTGCATCGCTTTTTACTCGCTTATATTCCTCTACCAGACCATGGTTTTCCAAAGTTGCAGCTAATGATGCTGTGCCTTTTGTTTCAATCCCTTCTAATGTTAGTATATCATTCAAACAACTCACTTTTCGGTCCTATCTAGGTAATGCGGCCGGAATGTATAAGCAAGCAGAAGGCTATGAGAGAGCATATGCTCAAGGCGCAGGATTCTATCTTTGCGGAACTACCACAAGTTTACCAAGAAAAGGTAATACCAAACATGGTATTCATCTTCCATTTGTCCCATATCCCAATACACATGCTGCATCGAACTGGCTTGGTTTGCCAAATGATGGTCATAGAGCCACAGCTGCAAAAATTGCCGGCTTTATGAGATATGAACATTTTCCAATAGGTGCCAGTATTGCCATGGACCCTGGCATGCCTTCCGATCAAGCAGTGAAAGGATTGATTGAAGGAATGCGAGCTTATATTGACTCCGGCTGTGATTTTTTGGAGTTAAATGAAAGTTGTCCAAATGTTCCCGGACATGATATGAATCATGGCACACTCGACAGTTCACTTCTTGAACGCTTGGATACCATATCTTCACAAATAGACCTCACTTCAAAACCTGTATTTGTCAAATTATCCAATGATACTGATCAAGGATTGGTTCCGGAATTAATGAGAGCGCTTATTGATCGTTCTTTTTCCGGAATTAATTTCGGAAATACGTCAACTCTTTATAAAGAAATGGAACGATTGATTCATTCATCGGATAGACATCTTTATGACTATTTCACGAAAGAATTCGGTGGTGGTTTAAGCGGATTGATTGTTAGAGAGGCATCAACAGCATTGATCGCGCAAGCAAAACGCTATCGAGAAGAGTTGTCAGCACCTGAATTTTTAATTATTGCTACAGGCGGGATTGAAACGAAGGAAGATGTGCAGAAGTCAAAGGAGAAAGGGGCAGACATTATTCAATGGTATACCGGTTACTATGAGCAGTTCGGTAAACATGGCAATGATGTATACTCAGCAATGTATTGATTATCGAAGGGCCTCGCGTATTCTCGCCGAAACATAATCCATGATCCATACCACAAATGCAATCATGATGATGATAAGCCCTACTTCATGCCATTGAGCCAAACCCTGATATTGCATAAGCATAGTTCCAATGCCACCACCACCAACCAAGCCAATGATCGTTGCCATTCTGACATTGATATCCCAACGGTAAATCGTAAAACTCAAAAATGGAATCACTATTTGTGGAATGATTGCATATGTAATCACTTGCAGTGGATGAGCTCCCGTAGCTTCAATTGCTTCAATAGGTCCATTGTCAATATCTTCGATTTGTTCTGAATATTGTTTGGTAAGCGAAGCAACAGTGTGAACCATGAGCGCAAGCATGCCGGCGAAAGGTCCTATACCAACCCAGACAGAAAAGATGATGGCCCATATCAATGGTTCAATCGAACGAGAGAAATTCGTGATGAATCTAATCACTGTGTAAATGGAAAAAGACAGAGTGCTGCCTTTCATGAGTGTTCTAGCACTCAAAAAACTTAGAATGAATGATGGGGGTAGAGCAATGACGGTTGCCGTCAAAGCTATATATACAGTCTCTATTAATGATTTCAGTGCGATATCAAAGATGCTGAGCTCCGGAGTAATCAATGCAGTGAAAATATTGGAAGCAGATTGCAATCCTTTGGCTGAAAAAAAATCAATAGGTGAGATATCGGTGATTATCCAACCTGCGATGATTGAACAGCTGAATGAGAGCCACATGAGATGTTTACCAAACAATGGCATTGCATTATTTGTATCAGAAAGAATGAACATTCCTGCTGATTGATTGAATCTTCTACTGATGAATGCAATGACTCCGGCTATTGCAAGGTATCCAACTTGCATGATAAAGCCATGAAGTGGAATATATGTGGTTAAGGCGGGAATAATAATCCTATCCAAAGAAATCAACACATACCAGATGAAAAATACATCGATGAGATATGATTGTATGGAAATTCCTTTTGCGGAATGATGTTGCATTGTGTGGCTCGAAAATGATGACACAAAAATAAAGAACCCTCGGCTAATAAGAAAGCCGAGGGTTCCGTTTACTGTCTGTATCGATGATCAGGGGATTTCTATCTCATCATTCATATCGATCTGACCGACGATCGCCACCGCGAAAATCACGACGTGGACCGCGTGATTGCTCTTCGCGTGGACGAGCCTCATTTACTACCAATGTACGTCCGCTGAACTCTTTGCCATTGGTTGATTCGATGGCGCCTCTTGCTTCATCATCATTATCCATTTCAACAAAACCAAAGCCGCGTGAACGACCGGAGATTTTGTCTGTAATGACAAAGGCACCTGTGACATTGCCGTATGACTCAAAAAGGGAACGAAGTTCTTCAGATCCCATCGTGTACGGCAAATTGCCTACATAAATATTCATAACAAACCTTCCGTAGATGTGTAGTGATTAACGAAGTCAACAATAAAACAATTACACAAGTGACCACAAGTAATGGCGCACATCAACACCAAATACATAGTCAAAAATACCACAAACCATTGATTAAACAACACATTACATGGAAATAATTGATATTATCAATTAGAAACAAAAAAGCCCGAGTAAGCGATTACTTGGGCTAAATATATCATTATAGGGGAAATTACGGGAAAATCCCCATTTGATTATAGGAAGCAGCAATTTTGTCAATCGCGGAAACAAAGGCTGCCGTGCGCATGTCTTTCACATTTGATTTGTTTCTCCAAACGTCCATGATTTCATGATATGAGCCAATCATTGAGTCTTCCAGACCTGAATTCACCAAATCAACTTCATTAGGACCTTGAACGAGCATTGTTTTTTCTGAAGCGGTCAGTGATTTGCCGGTAAGATTTTCAATTGTTGAAATCAAACCCTTCTTTGAATTTTCTTCATATCGTTTGTCCAAACGACCAAAACGAACATGAGAAAGATTCTTCAACCATTCAAAGTAAGAAACAACTACACCACCTGCATTGATATACATATCGGGAATGATGAGGATATTCTTAGCTAAGAGAGTGGGCTCGGCGGAAGCTGCAACTGGTCCATTAGCACCTTCGGCAATGATCTTCGCCTGTATGCGATCTGCATTCCAATCTGTTATTTGTGATTCGAGAGCTGCAGGTACGAGAATATCACAGGGATACTCGAGTAGTGAATTTCCTTCATCAATGGTTTTTGCGCCTGAGAAATTTCTGATTGACCCGGTTTGAGCATGATGTACTTTCAATGCATTGATGTCAATTCCATCAGGATTATATACAGCACCGTCCCATTCTATTATGCCAATGATTCTCGAGCCACCTTCGGCAATGAATTTTGCTGCATGATTTCCAACATTTCCAAATCCCTGCACAATGACGCTCTTATCATGTAAGCCCGTAGAAAGGCCAATCGATTTCATGAGTTCTGCATCATTCACAGCTTCGCGTACACCAAAAAACACCCCTTTTCCGGTAGCTTCTGTTCTTCCATTGACTCCGCCCTGTGAAATTGGCTTACCAGTCACGCAACCCAGTGCATTGACATCGTCGAACTTAATTGTTTGATAGGTATCAGCAATCCAAGACATTTCTCTCATGCCTGTACCATAATCCGGTGCGGGAACATCAACTGCTGGTCCAATGAAATTTTTGTGAATCAATTCCACGGTATATCTTCTGGTGATACGTTCCAATTCGTCAACCGAATAATTCTTGGGATTGATTTTGATTCCACCTTTACCACCGCCGAAAGGAACATTTACAATGGCACATTTATATGTCATGAGAGCAGACAAAGCAATCACTTCATCTTGATTCACATCTTCGCTATAACGAATTCCACCTTTGCAGGGAAGTTTGTGGTGACTGTGTTCGGCTCTCCATGCAGAAATAACCTGAATTTCTCCTTTTACTCTAACCGGAAATTGAATTTGATAGACAGCATTGCATGCACGGATCTGATCCAAAAGTCCTTTGGAATGATCAAGCAAAGCAGCTGCTTTATCGAAATAGGTATTTACCGATTGAAAAAACGGAATTTCGTGATAACTCGGAGGTGTTTTTTGAGAAGACATAGTACTTCCTAATGAAACAATATGTATGGGTAAATGAGAAATCTGCTATTACAGATTTCCTCTCAATGCTTGTTCGCGTTCAATTGATTCGAAAAGTGCTTTGAAATTTCCTTTGCCAAATGATGTAGCACCTTTTCTTTGGATGATTTCAAAGAACAATGTTGGTCTGTCTTCAACAGGTTTGGTGAAAATCTGAAGCAGATAACCTTCTTCGTCTCGGTCAACCAATATGCCAAGTTCTCGAAGCGGTGAAATGTCTTCATCTATCGCTCCGACACGGTCCAATAAATCATCATAGTACGTGTCCGGAACTCGCAAGAACTGAACGCCTCTTTCTTTCAGAGCAGATACGGTTGCTATGATGTCATGAGTTGCAACAGCGATGTGTTGAACACCGGGACCATTATAGAATTCAAGATATTCATCAATCTGGGATTTTGCTTTTTTCCCTTCGGCAGGTTCATTGATAGGGAATTTGATATACCCATTTCCATTGGAAACAACTTTGCTCATCAAAGCGCTGTACTCCGTGGAAATATCCTTGTCATCGAAAGTTAAGAGCAATGAAAATCCCATGACTTCTTCATAGAATCGAACCCATTCATCCATCTTGCCTAGTTCCACATTCCCAACGCAATGATCAACATAGAGTAAGCCAACTTCAGTAGTTGTATATCCATCATTGAAAGGAACATAACCGGGCATGAAAACGCCATTGTATTGTTTGCGTTCTACAAATGTGTGAATTGTGTCGCCATAGGTATGTATGGAAGCAATCTTCACTTCGCCGAAATCATCACGAAGTATGGTTGGTTCCGTATGACTTTTCGCGCCACGAGAGGTTGTTTCTTTCCAAGATTGTTCTGCATCATCAACCCACAAGGCAAGGACTTTTACTCCATCTCCGTGTTTGTCTATATGTGAACTGATATCATTTCCGGGATGCATAGGGGTTGTTAGGATAAGTCTGATTTTTCCTTGCTTCAAAACATAACTTGCCCTGTCCCTTATGCCTGTTTCTGGTCCGGCATAAGCAATAAGATCAAAACCAAAAGCCGTACGATAAAAATATGAGGCTTGTTTTGCATTCCCCACATAGAACTCGATATAATCTGTTCCATTGATTGGAAGAAAATCGGTGACAGCTGATTGTGATGATGTGGCGGAAAGTGTTTCCATGACAATGCATCCAATGAATAAAGTTCGGTAAAAATAACAAATTGCTCATGCATAATGAGCAATCAATTCCTGCATGGTGAGAATCACTCTTTGATTGGTATCATCAGTTCCGGTACTGATTCTGATACAATGGGGCAGTCTGAACCCTCCGAGTCTTCGCACAATTATTCCTCTTTTTTCAAGATCATTGGTCAATCGAATGGCATTGTCTTCAATTCCACAGTCAATCATGGAAAAATTGGCAACTGATGGAGAAATCTTCCAGCCTTGCTCTGCAAATGACGCTTGAAATGCTCTCAAACCTCTTTTATTGAGCTGAATGGTTTCTTGAAGAAAATCTTCATCTTCCATGGCAGCTACAGCTGCCAATTGGGAGAGGGTTCCGGGATCAAATGTTAATTTTGATTTGGACATGACCGCGATCAATTCCCGTGGACCAATTGCATATCCAACACGGAGCGAAGCCAAACCATACACTTTGGAAAATGTCCGCAATGTGATCATGTTTGGTCTGCGATGAAGCAAACTGTTTGGATAATCATCGGTTATGATTACAGTGTATTCAAAATATGCTTCGTCCATAATTAATAGGACACTGTCGGGAAGGGCGGCAAGGAGCTTCTCGAACTCTGCTTTTGAAATATGTGTCCCTGTTGGGTTATTAGCATTTGCTATGTAAACAATTCTTGTTTTTTCATCAATTTCTTTTATGATTCCATCTATATCGAATCGATAATCAGGCGTCAAAGGCACCGATATGCGATGTAGATTTGCAATGGATGTGGCAACATAATATCCTACAAATGTTCCTTCACTCGAAACGATTGTATCTCCCGGAACGGTGAAGCAACGCATGATCAAATGCATCAATGCATCAGAACCATTATAGCAAACAACTTCTTCTTTGCTTACATTAAATTTGTTGGCTATTGCCGTACAAAGAAATTCACCTCCATCTGGATACACTGAAAGATCTTCAGATAGGATATTTCTTAAAGCATGGAGTGCTTTTGGGGAAGCACCTAAAGGATTTTCATTTGAAGCAAGTTTGACGATATCAGTGATGCCATGCTTCTCTTGAACTGTTTTTATGGATGTACCGGGTGTATAAGGCAATAACTGTTGGATATGCTCGGGAACAAATATGGACATGGTGATGAACGGTATAAGTTAGGCGAAATTCGCAGCAAATTTAACAAAACGGGGGCTTTGCCAATCAAGTTTTGACTTCAATTGAAAAGAATACGCCAAGATTCAATGTGTTTATGGGCAAAGACTAGGTTTTTTGTGTAAATTTGCCATGAATACTAGATTTGATACCCGAAACATTGTATAGCAATCAATAGTTCTAACATGTCATTAACAATTGCAATACCACACAATCCTGCCTATTCCTCATTAACTGCAAATGCTCAATCGGTTTGTCAGGAGCGTGGATATGGTTGCCGTGTGCTTTCCGAATATGAATGTGCCCAAAGTTTGTACAAAGGAACTGCAGATATCGCATTGATTGATCCTTTAAGTTTTGCTAGGCATCCATCTGAGTTGCGAATTATTCCTTCATTGGCTTTATCGATTGAAGGTTGTTCAAATCTTGGTTCTATCCATTTTGTACCGGGCAAAGAAGAATTTCAACTTCTTGGTTTGCAAGAGGATGTGTATTTTTTACGTATTGGAGCTCTTTGCTTGGCAGAAAAATTTGACCTATTCCCGGAGATAATGATTGATTCCGCTGTGGGTGAGGACCCTGAACTTACAAATTCACAATATGATGCCTGGATTGCATGGAATTCTTCAAAAGGACAAGGTGCATTGGATATTTGTGAAGAATGGTCAGACTTTCAAGAGTTACCATTGCCATTGGTTTTTTGGGCATGCAAAGATGAGGATTCTCCGGAACTACTTGAACTTACAAGACTCTGCGCGGCGAATGATATTCCGGAATCAGATGAGATACATTCTATTACAAAAGGGAGTGATGCCGATCCACGCATTGGTACTGCTCATTTTAGATATTCAGCAAGTTTTCAAGATTCTCTTGATGCTGTGCAACATTTTATGTTTTATCATCGCATGATTGAATCAGTTCGTGCGATAACTTTGTTGGGAAATTGATATGCTTACTCGTTATGGATATGACAATGCAATACCAATGCTCATTATTGGTTTTTCATTGATCATACTTTCTGCATTTGTGTTCTCGGGAGCTCTTTCTTGGATTTCCACTGGATTGGGTTTTATTGTCATCTTTTTCACATTGTGGTTTTTTAGAGACCCATTGCGCATCATCCCTGAAACTGCTCTTTCAGATTATTCGATCATAATAGCACCGGCTGATGGGAAAGTGGTTGAAATCGTTGAAATAGAAGAGCATGAATTCTTCAAGGGGAAAGCTCGACAGATCAGTATTTTTCTTTCTCCATTGGATGTACATGTGAATCGCTCCCCAGTATCTGGAAATGTTGCATTTTACCGTTATATGCAAGGTGATTATATGGTTGCCTGGCATCCGAAAGCTTCTGAATTGAATGAACAAAGCAGGATTGGAGTAGAAACCGGTTTCGGTAAGGTATTATTCAAGCAGATTACAGGCGTATTGGCTAGACGTATTGTCTGCACCGTGAAACAAGGTGATACTCTCAAAACAGGAGAGCAAATTGGTATGATGAAATTTGGTTCTCGAATGGACATCATTGTTCCCCTGGATGCAGAAGTACTCGTTCAGAAAGATCAGCGAACAAGGGGTGGTGAAACTGTACTTGCCAATTTGAATAAAACCAAATGACATTGCATAAATCATATGTTTCACTCGATTCATTGATGCCCAAACATGTAGGTCAATCATTTGCTTATGCCTGTTTGTCAGGGATTATGCTTGGCTGTGCATTTCCTCCAATGCCATTCGGTTTTTTGGCTTTCTTTGCTTTCATTCCAGTGTTTCTGATTTTAGAAGCAGAGTCATCCAGACAAAAGAGACCTATTGTCCGCTATTTGTATTGTACGTTTTTTCTATATCAAGGGATTGCTAATTGGTGGGTTGGAAGTTGGCAAAAAGAAAGCGATCCTTTCTTGATAATTGCCGGCTTGGCTTTGCAAATAGGTCATCCATTCTTTTTGATGTTGCCATTCATTGCATTCTTTTATATCAGACAACGCATGGCATCTGTATTTGCTTATGGATTTCTTCCATGTTTGTATGTAGCTTATGAGTGGCTTCATTCATTGACTGATGCATCATATCCGTGGTTGTCCATAGGATATATGACGATGTCTATTGAGCCGATTCAGCAATGTGCTGATTTGTTTGGCATATGGGGCTTGACATTTCTTCTGATGGTTGTAAATATTCTGCTTTTTCAGTTTCTCATAAAAAAAGACAAACGTATAGTACTTGGATGTCTCATTGCTCTAGTAGCAATATTTTCTTGTACCGTGATATATGGCTTGAATAGATCACTTGAAGTCAGAGGAATAGTTTCAAGATCGCCTAGCATCAAGATTGGAATTGTCCAGCCAAATATCAATCCTTGGAATAAATGGGAAGGCGAGGTTCGTGATCAGATATTTATTCACAAGTCTACAATGGCGAAGTCGGTCAAGAATATTCCCGATTTATGGTTATGGAGTGAAACAGCAATACCATTCGTGAATGTACCTTTGAATGTCTACAAAGATTTTTCAAGTTTGCAATCAATCATTGGAAAGACTCCTATCCTTACAGGATTTGCCAATCTGGAACTCGTGGAAGACCCTTCGAAGGAACCATTGTCAAAACCATTCCAATTAATTCCCGGTTCATATTATGTTGCCTATAATGCTGCTGCTTTGCTGCAAGATTCAACCGTGAGTATACACCGAAAAATGAGATTAACTCCATTTGGAGAGGGGTTTCCTTTCTCGCAAGATATTCCGTGGCTTGGTACGATATTGCAATGGGGTGTTGGAATCTCCGGATGGAAAAAAGGGGATATTCAACAGCCATTGAAACTCTATAAGGACCACCAACTTATTGCATCTATAGGAACCGTTATTTGTATAGAATCCATTTATCCAGAATTTGTCAGAAATTATGCTGTTTCGGGTGCAACAATGCTAGCCGTCATAACAAATGATGCTTGGTTTGATAATACGCCCGGCCCGATGCAACACTTTGTGATATCTCAGATGAGAGCAATTGAAAATAGAAGGGCTATTGCACGCTGCGGAAATACAGGTATTTCCGGAATCATATATCCCGATGGTTCTATTGCAAAAATGGCCAACCCTCAAATCAGGACAGCAATCATTGGAGATATACCAATCATTTCAATGGATTCTTTGTATATGCATGTTGGTGATCTTCTTCCAAAGATATGTAGCATTGCATCATGTATCATATTGTGTCTTGCAGGATATAAAGGGTTTATGCAAAGGAAATCACAATGAAAATTGGTATCATGGGTGGTACATTCAATCCTGTACATACAGGGCATATTGCTTTTGTTCGAGCATTTATTGATCAGATTCAACTTGATCAGTGTTTTATCATCCCCGCAAGACGTTCACCATTCAGAATGAATGAACCTTTGGCTGAAGACATGCACAGACTGCAAATGTTGCAATTGGCTTTTACAGACATTCCTCATACCTTTGTTTCTGATATTGAGATCAAAAGAGAGGGACTATCATTTACGATTGATACTGTGAATGAAATTCAATCTCAATATCCGGGAGTAGAAATTTATCTTCTCATTGGTGAAGATCAAGCGCATAGATTCAAAGAATGGAGGGAATGGAAAGAGTTGCTTCAACGTGTACAATTATGCATCGTACAAAGAACTGAGGATGCCAATCTTCAAGAATTGATTCAACAGTTGATACATGGTTTGAATGTGAATATGCCAGTGATCCTTAAATCACCTCTATTCGATGTATCTTCGACGCTGATACGAGATTCGATGTCCAATAACCAATCTATCACAGGTTATGTGCCGGAAACAGTCGAAGAATACATTCATTCACATAAACTATATGTAAACACATGAAAGATTTGGCGGTCGTTCTCATGAGTGGAGGAATGGATTCCACGGTCTGTGCGGGAATTGCCTTGGAAAAAGGATTCGAAGTTTGTGCTTTGCATGTTCATTATGGGCAACGCACTGAGAAAAAGGAATCGGCATCTTTTTTACAAGTTTGTGAGTTTTACGGAATTCAGAAGCGTTTGGATATAGATATATCTCACCTTTCAAGAATAGGGGGTAGCAGCCTTACAGATAAAAATATGACGATAAGCACTGCAAATCTTGAACATCAGGGAATACCCGCAAGTTATGTACCTTTTAGAAATGCAAATCTCCTTTCAATAGCAGTCAGTTGGGCGGAAGTGCTCGGAGCGCATTCTGTCTTCATCGGGGCTGTTGAAGAAGATGGTAGTGGATATCCCGATTGCAGGCGTGTGTTTTTTGATGCATTTGAAAAGATGATTGCCAAAGGAACAAAGCCGGATACTGATATTTGTATTGAAACACCAATACTTCACATGAAAAAAAGTGATATAGTGAAGGAAGGAATAAGATTGAGATCTCCTTTGCATCTTACTTGGAGCTGCTATGCAGAGAATGATATTGCATGCGGAGTTTGCGATTCATGTGCTCTACGCTTGCGAGGGTTTTCGCTTGCGGGAATCGATGATCCAATTGAATATAAACAAAGACCGAACTACAGATAAATGAAAGGTCACTCATCGAGTGGCCTTTGCTTATTTCTTTATGAAGGGGACCGAAATTAGAAAACCATCCGTATATAAGGAAAGAATATACTGCCCTGATGGAATCAAAGCATGTAATCCGGATAGCCCTGTACTATGACTTCCAAGATATTGATATCCTAAATCCTGCTTGAACACTTGTTGTCCCAAAGTATTTATTATGGAATATGAAACATTGCCATTGAACGGCAAATGATATTCAATAATTGAATGTTCTTGAAGTGGATTAGGAAATACATTGACAATTGAATTCGGAGTCTCCTCCTGAATGCCGGTGGTAGACGAAACAATCAATTGTATGGGCTGCATATAATTCCATTCGTCTCCGCTGTCTCCACCATTTCTATTGACTGCATTACCTGTCGCCATCAAATAATAAGTACCTTCTTGCGCAGGTGCAGTCCAGGTGAATGTAAACTCTGATCTACCATTAGAAATGTCTTTTGGTGATGATTGAACCAATTCAGAAGCTGATTTCTTTAGACCTTGTCCCGCAACAACTTCCAATGTTCCAATATTGGTATTTGAATTCGGCGCGGATTTAACTCCAATATTAACTCCTGCAGCTACTTTGGATGGATGTGCAACAACTGCAGTTAGTTCTAATTTAGTACCCGGCTTTACGGTAAAAGATCCGGTTTTGCTTACCATAGAAATTGTCGTATTGGAGGAAGATGCTCCATGACAACCACCACAGCCCCCACTAGCTTGCTGCAGTTTCCCGGTGATTCCTGCAGGATATGCAAACAACATAGTAGAAGAACTAAAAAGTATAAACAAACTGTACAAAATGTGTTTCATGATTTAACTTCAATTTAGTTTGACTCATTTCCAAACAATTTGATGTCAAGATCAATGTTTTCACCAACTTTACTACCAATTATGTCGCCTTTTCCAAGAACATTAAAATCTTTAAGTGAAACTGAAAAATCAGCATCAACCATTACAAGATCACCTTCTGCTCTTTTTTTTGTGGCATCGGATTCAAATACATATTTGACATATACTTTTGCCTTTGCATATTTAGATACACCTTTCAAAGTGCATTGTCCTTCTGCCATGGCTGAAAATTCTATTCCGGTATTGTCTGATTTCTTGATCGCGATCCCCGTAAATTTCTTTACATCAAAAGTGACCATTGGATATGACTTCGCATCAAGCCAATCTTTTCCATACATGTGATCATCACGTTTGGATAGACCGGTTTTCATGGAATTTACTGGGAATGAGATTTGCCCTGTACTCTGTTCCAGTTGTTCTGCAACCAGGGTGAATGAACCTTGCAGTAATTGAGAATTCCCCTCAAATTTCTCCAAAGGGGAATTGCTGTAAAACTTGACGATTGATGTTCCAACAGCTTTATTGAGGGTTATTTGTTTCTTGCCTTTTATATTTCCGAGCTGCGTGGCTTTCAATTCTAAGGATGCAATAATTATTATGCAAAGTATAATGAATGATTTCATGATAATGATTTGGAGGATTTGGAAATTTTACGTTGAGCAATCGCAATTGTTAGTATGGCAATTGCAAAGTAGAATGACAGTGATCTAAAAGGTTGAAGAGGGTCATCGGGTAAGAGGCCAAATTGAAAATCTTCGACCCATTCTCGCTTTTCGATTGTAGTACCGAAGATATCATCTTTTTGAAGGGTGACTTTTTCCGACTTATCTTTTGTGAAAACCTGAAATCCATCGTTCATCCACAACCCTGAAAGTGAAAGAATTACGATGAAGAGACCTATTTGCAGAATTCGCCAGCCGGACATAATCAACCTCCAATGATGACAAAGACAGTAATACTATTGCAAAGTTACATAACTGCTTTACGATAATATGTCTTTTTTAACTATGACAAAGAGGGCAATGAGAAGGGAAGCAATGGAATGTCCACCTAAAACCCACGTTGAGAGGAGAATTCTATCCACAGGGACGGTTTCTTCAAAAAACAGTCTCCAGGATATTAGGTGATTGGTAAACAGAAGGTATTTCACATCTTTGATGAATCCGGCATCCAAAGCAGATATTATGGTAAATACAATGATGATTGCCATTGTCATTGCAATCGGCCCAATAGAATTTTCAACCAATGCTGAAAACATGAAAGCAATCGAAGCAACAGTGGACATGCTTAATATACCGAAGAGATAAGCATATCCGAATCTCCACAAAATGTCCTCCTTTTGGAGCACGGTAATGGAGCTTGAAACAATGAATAACTCACCGGATCCGAATAGTAAAAGACTTAGCCCCATTGACAATAAAGACATCCATGCTATAAGACCAATGGTATACAATAAAGCCGCACTATATTTAGCAAGGACGATGGTATGTCTAGAAACAGGTCTTGAGAAAAGCAATCTATATGTTCCACCCGTAGCTTCGCCGGCTAACATGTCACCTGCAACGAGCGTAACCAATAAAGGAACATGGACCAATAAACTCTGCAAAACAACAAATGCTATCAAATACCCATTGAGAAATGTCCCGGTAAAACTGAACTGTTGTTGCAAACCTTGTGTGAACAAACCGAAATAGGCTTCACCTTCACTATACATGGCCGCCTGAACTATTGGGACAAGAATTGTAATAGCGCCAAATCCGATATATGATCTTCCTTTGGAGAAGATTTTCGACAATTCAATTGACAATACTGTAAAAAACATTAAGATCTCGTTATAGATAGGAAGTATTCTTCCAAAGATCGTGTCGAGCTTATTCCATCAATTCCTATCCCATGGTCAACAAGGAATGTAGTACAATCGGCGATGCGTTCTTTGGATAATTTAATATGAACATTTGAATCAGCAGAAAAACCTAATACGGAGGATGCAAATTGCGATTCACGAAGAATCGTTTTTGCTTTTTCCATATCATCGATTGAAAAGTTGACTGTTAGCATGCCTGAATTCAACAATTCACTGACACTTCCTTCAATAACAGCCGTTCCCTTATTGATGATGACCATCCTGTTTGCAATCAATTCCACTTCAGGGAGAATATGGCTTGAAAGAAAAATCGTCTTTTGTTGCTCAGATCTTAGTCTTAGTATGAGTTCACGAATTTCCTTTACCCCGACCGGGTCTAATCCATTGGTTGGTTCATCAAGCACAATCAATTCCGGATCATGAAGAAGTGCTTGGGCAATCCCAAGCCTCTGTTTCATTCCATAAGAGAATGTCTTGACCTTGCTTTTAGCTCTATCCAATAACCCAACTTGGTCTAAAGATCTATGAATTTGTTTGGATGAAAGATCGATCGAATTCATTTTCCCGAGTATTCGTAAATTTTCTTCTGCAGTGAGATAGAGATAAAAATCGGGTTTTTCTACAATTGCTCCGATACCTGATAGAATCTCATTTCGATGAGACATTAGGGGTCTGCCAAATACAGAGATTGAACCGGAAGTAGGGGAGATAAGAGACATTAACATTCGAATAGTAGTGCTCTTTCCTGCGCCATTCGGACCCAAAAATCCGTAAATGTCCCCTTGATTGACAGTGAGGTCGAGATTATAGACAGCTTTGAATTGCCCGAATGACTTACATAATGATCGTATTTCAATGATCGAATTTTGGTCCATGTAACTATGTTCCAAGGGGAAAAGGGAAATGTTGTAATTTTGTTGATGAAAGATCAATTGTGCTCAAAAAGTTCCTTTTTGTGTAACTCATTTATACACAAAGCGTAATCGAAACTGAATTTGCATTTCAAGATACTCATAGGTCTTAACATGAACACTATTATCGTACCACCTCTTGGGTCGAAAAAACAATCATCAAATCGTACATTGCTGATGATTGTCGGCATCATCATTGGTCTAGGCATTTTGACATTATTTTCTGTAGGAGTCTTTTTTGGATCGGATGAGACCGTAGATGTTGAAGAGTATAGTGTATTGAAGCTAACATTGCCCGGACAAGTAAGTGAATATGGGGTTAATTCAAATATTTTTGACGATTCCACACCACTAGGTTTCTATGATATTCTAGAAACAATCAGAAAAGCCGAAGCAGATCCGCGAATCAAAGGGATATATATTCCTATCGGTGAATCACAAATGGGATTTGTCAAGCTGGATGAAATGCTTGAAGCATTGCGATCTTTCAAAAGCAAGGGCAAATTCATTTATGCCTATATGGAAACAGCAGGGAGAAGCGATTATATGATGGTAAGTCTTGCTGATTCAATCTTCATGCCTAAAGAAGGTCTGGCAGAGTTATCAGCACCCGGAGTAGCAGCGCTATTCTTCAAAAATCTTTTGGCAAAAATTGGGGTAACTATGTATGTTCAGCAATTTGAAGAATATAAATCAGCAGGTGAATCATTCTCGCAAGAACGATTCACTCCTCCCGCCAAAGAAGAATTGAATGTTATCATTCAATCAAGAACGAACAGAATGTATGAGTTAATTTCAATGCAAAGAAAACTTCCGCTGGAGAAAGTGAAGGCTGCATTCGATATTGGAACATATACTGCGGATTCGCTTAAATCTTATTCACTGATTGATGCATATGCTCAGGAATGGGAAGTTCGAGACCTGATCAAGAAGAAAGTAGAATTAATGCGAAAGAAAGAAACTTCGAAAACAGATACATTGGAGAAATTAGCTCTTATTGATTTGCAAGATTATTCAAAAGCAGAGTGCAAAGAATATGAACAAACATTTGCTGAAGAAGAATCATCTATTGCAATTGTGAATGCAGTTGGAGCAATTCGTTCCGGTACATCAGGCAATGGAAATCCATTTCAGCAGGGTGATCAAGAGATTGCTTCAGGTTCACTGGTAAAAGAACTCAAACGTGCTTTTGCCAATGAAAAAGTAAAAGCTGTGATTCTAAGAATAGACAGTCCTGGAGGATCAGTCATTGCTTCAGATGAAGTATGGTCTTTGATACAATCTATCAAACAGAAAAAACCCATCTATGCTTCAATGAGTGATGTTGCCGCTTCAGGTGGGTATTATATACCAATGGCTTGCGATACAATCATTGCTCACCCACAAACAATAACCGGTTCAATAGGTGTTATCGGAATGTTCCCGATCGTCAGCGAAGCAATGGCTAAGTTTGGCATTACTATGGATACAATATCAACCGGTGCATCATCGCAGGATATGAACTTTATGATACCGATGAATGAAGCCAGAAAAAAGAAATTATTTGATCAAATGTATCCCATTTATCAGCGTTTTGTATCCAAAGTTGCCAAAAGCAGAAATATGGAGTTTGAACAAGCTCGGTCAGTTGCAAAGGGAAGAGTATGGTTAGGCAATGATGCTCATCAAAGAAAATTGATTGATACATTGGGTGGTGTTGAGCTTGCTATTGCGCTTGCCAAAAAAAGAATCGGAATACCCTCCGACAAAAGAGCACGAATAATCTCATATCCGAAATCAAAAGATTTTCTTAGCGAGATATTATCATCTATGTCCGGTGATAAATCTGACAATGATAACACATCATTGAAGAGCTTGATAGGGACTATACTTGGCATCAGGGATGTGGATGCAGTCCTTCAATCAATGCCTAAAGAATTAAGAGTCAGTCTTTCTTATGCATTAACAACATTCAATATGGCAAGAAAAGAGCATGTTTTGGCTCTAATGCCATATATGCCCCAATTTTGATTGAAAAAGGGAGAAATGCTGAATTTTGCTGAATAAACAGATTTTACCATCAATATTCAAGAAGTATATTATTTGGTGAAATTTGTTGATTATTGGTCTATTCGCTGTTTCTTTCGTAATTTAGTGGTTCAATTTCACCATATTGTTCACTATTGTTATTATGTGTGCAATGACGAAAGCAGACATTGTCGAGCAGATATCAAATCAAACCGGGCTTTCCAAAGTACAAACCAAAGCTGTATTTGAAGGAGTATTATCCTCAATTATGGGAATTTTGGCAAGCGGAGGTCGCATAGAATTACGTGGCTTCGGTGTTTTTTCTGTTAAAAGTCGCAAATCAAGAATGGCAAGAAATCCAAGAACCGGTACTCCGGTAGCCTTGGACAAAAGATATGTACCTGTTTTTAAAGCATCTCCTGATTTTCAGGAACATGTTGATGTTGTATTGAAAGAGAAAGATCAATCAGGATCCGGATCTCCAAGCAATAAGAAAGCTTCAGGCACACGTTCAAAAAAAGGATGAAGCATTTGAATGAATGACAATTTGAATCAATCAAAAAGTATTCGAGTCATGGTGATCATAGCCATTGCCTCAATCATTGTCATCGGTTCAACATCTTTTGCCTTATCACGATATGTGATTGAACAGCAAAAACCCGGAAAAGAGGAAACTCTTCGATTGGCAAATGAAGCCTATGATCGAGGTGATTTTCAACAGTCCTCTTTTCTATATGAGCGTTATATCAAAGAGTTCGACCCATCAAATATCAGCGTTATGATAGATTTCGGGTATTCTCTTCATAATGTAGGAAAATCCCAAGAAGGCATTATTGTGTTGAAGGATGTCCTGAAGATGCAACCAAACAATGCATTCGCACTTTTCAATATAGCCGTCATTTATTATCGAGACGGCAATGCATCAAAAGCAAAAGAGTGGATGAAGCTCTGTATTGAGAAGGGCGATAAACCCGAGATAGTAGAAAAAGCAAGATTGCTGTTTGAACAAATGTAACTCGATCATAAATAAATAATTGTTCACTAGTTTTGAGAGGTTCCCATGCCTTGTGGAAAAAAGCGTAAGCGTCATAAAATGGCCACGCACAAGCGCAAAAAGCGTCTGCGTAAAAACCGTCATAAGAAGAAGAATCGGTAAGTGATGGCGTATTCAATGAATACGCCATTTTTTTATCCCTTTCTGGTATTTCGTTGTTGTATGGCAAGTAATTGTCCAACCTCAGAAAGAATGCTCAATTTTCCTCCATATGTTTCTCTCACGATTGAATCATTGAGAACTTCGCCTGTCTTGCCGAATGCTATCTTTCGAAGATTGAGAAGGAGAGCATAGTCGAAATGTTTAGAAACCGAAAGCAAATCATGATGAATGACCACAAGTGTCTTTCCTGAGGATTTCATTCCCTTCAATGTATTCAAAATCATCTCCTCCGTCGCCGTATCGACTCCCGCAAATGGTTCATCCATCAGAAAAACCTCTGCATCTTGCACCAATGCTCTTGCAAGAAAGACGCGTTGCTGCTGTCCGCCAGATAGTTCGGAAATTTGTCTTTTGGCAAAAGATTCAAGTCCCACTTGCTCCAATGCGCTAGACACCAAGTGATGATCTGATTGCCTAGGTCGCTTCAGAATGCCAATCGCTTGATTCCTACCCATCATCACAACTTGTTCAACGGTAATGGGGAAATCCCAATCGACTGATTCTCTTTGTGGCATATAACTTACTTTGGATCTAACTTCATTGATTGTCTTTCCATTGAAATGGGTAAACCCGCTTGCAGAAGGAATCAGACCAAGCATAGCTTTCATCAAAGTTGATTTACCTGCTCCATTGGGACCAATGATGGCAGTCAATACACCTGACGGAATATCGCAATCAATGCCCCATAATACCGGTTTGCGATTATAGCTTACTGTTAGGTCATGTATTTCTATTGCTGTATCAATCATGTTAACCAAGAAATTTGTTTCGTTCTTTTTTTAATTCTTCGGAAAGTTTGAGCAATGTTGGATGATTAGATATATCTGCGAGTGGAAGATACAATTCCGTGGTTCTGTTTACATAGACCAAAGGATTACGTTTGAGATGAAAGTCCAAACATCTGAAATTATCCAATCGAGCAGACAATTTAATAATCAAACAGTCCATGGGAGACTTTTCCAATAATGCAATATGAGCTCTTTCGATTGCATCGGGATCATTCTTTTGTTCATCGAGATTCTTTGTCAATATCTGAACAATGTAAGCAGGGTATTCTCCAAAATTATATGCCAATACTTCTTGAGTCAATGTTGGTGAGTCTTCTAAAACATCATGAGTCAGTCCGGCAATCAGTATATCCGGATCTTCTATGTTCAATTCCTTGATCAATATCTTGCAAACTCTGGCGCAATGGAAAAAGTAAGGAGAATCATCGTTTCTTACTTGCTCACGATGTACTTCGTCAGCCAAATCATAGGCGCTTATAACTCGATGAATGTCTATCGGTTCAAGAATTTCCGCAAGATCTTTCTCGAGATCAAATCTATCATATGTTGAATGATTATAGGGTGTCATTTTTCTTCCCTTGATATGTGTCTTCCGAAGCCAATAATTCCATGGCAGTGCTCAAAGATGTTTGCGTTATATGTTCTCCACTCAGCAATGTGGCAATCTCTGTTATACGTTCTTCGCCTGATAATATTCGTGCATGAACATTTGTTGATGCATTGCTAGTAGATTTATGAACCAAGATGTGATGATGGGCCAGAGAGGCGATTTGCGGAGAATGACTGATTGCAATTATTTGTTTGTTCTGTCCAAGTTCTTGCATCACACCCCCAACTTTCCTTGCGATTTTGCCACTTATCCCTGTATCAATCTCATCAAATACCATTGAGGGTATGCCGGTTTTTTGATTGATGAGTGATTTCAGTGAGAGCATGATTCTGGATATCTCACCACCCGATGCGGCTTTGATCAATGGTTTCAATTCTTCGCCTGGATTAAGAGAAATCAAAAATTCAATTGAGTCTATGCCCGAATGATGTGCGACATAGTATGTATCGTCAATAATCGCTATATGGTCATGTTGTTCCGAATCCTCAAGCATTGTTTGATGGCTCTTGATGGTAAATGTAGGGCTCGCAATACCCATGGATTTTAACATGAGTTCTATATGTTGCTCTGTTGATTTGATGACTGCAATGCGTTTCTTTGATACAGTACGAGCTTTATTTCCGAGTGTAATTCTTGCTTTTTGTAATTGTTCCGCAAGCCGCGTAATCTCACCGTCTATGTCTTCAGAAAGAGTGACCTCTTGACGGAGTTCTTCCCACACTTCGAAGACATGTTCGATGGATCCGTACTTTTTCTTGAGCCAAACAAGTTTGGCAATTCTTTCTTGTATGATGTCAGGATCAACTCTGGATTCTTCGGATTGTTTGGATTGTATGACTCGGAATATCTCATCAAGTGAAGCATGAGCAGAAGCCAATTCCTTCAGCATTTCAGTATAATCTGGATCAATCGATGCCAAATCGGTAAGTGCGTTTCTGAGTTTTCCCAATGATGCCATCAATGAAGACTGATCATCTGAAAAGATTGAATGAATAAGTTGAATCTTATCTTGAATGTAGACTGAATGTTTAATCTTGGAAAACTCGGTTTCCAATTCTTGTAGTTCTTGAATTCCAGGTTGTATCTGTTCGATTTCATTTAAAGCAAATGCAATTTGTTCTTTGTTTCGAATGATATCATCTTTTCTTGCCAGTAGATTGATATAGTGATCGTATATGGTCTTTGCTGATACCTTTTGTTGGATATAGGCATTCTTTTCATGCTCTATATCCGCAACATCATCAAGCAAAGAAAGGTGAGATTCTACTTTGAGTAATGATTGATGATCATGTTGTCCGTGAAAGTCAATAAGAACTTCACCGAGCGATCTTGCCATGGAAGCCGTGGCAGGGGAATCATTGATGAATGATCTATTGACACCTTTTGCAGTGAATTCTCTTCGGATGATGATCGTCCGTTCAGTGGCATCTTGCATGGATTCGATATACCCTTCTTCGATGAGCTCTTCGGGCAATAATAAACTCGTACTTACTGTAAAGATTGCCTCGACGAAACCTTTATCTGCACCCTTTTTTATGATATCTCCCTGACTTCTCTCACCCAAAGCACATAGCAGTGCATCTATGATAATAGACTTTCCAGCACCGGTTTCCCCCGTGATAACGGTAAAACCGGGCTCAAACTCCAAATCAGCAGATTCAATGAGTATGAAATTCCGTATGGATAAAGAGGAAAGCATTGACAATTAGGGTATCTCAGAATGAAGATGCCGATTCATATCAATAATTTACAAAATTCACTGCTTATTACATTTCAACTTTCACCAATCCATGGACTATTTACCGTATTTTTGTGGAAGTTTATAAGATTGGAACTCTCTACGTTCAATGATGAGTCATTCTGGAATTCCATATTCACTCCTCTATGTAGACCTCGATGGTACATTATTGAGGACAGATACCTTATGGGAGCAAGTACTATTGCTCATCCGTCGTCCTTGGCTATTGATCGGTGCTCTTTATGCCTTGTTGAAAGGTAAAGGCTCATTCAAGTCATATTGCTTGCGCAATGCGGGTATCCCGGATATTGCGATTTTGCCTTTGAATAAAGAGGTATTGTCTATCATTCATCAGCACAATGAGTCCGGAATTCCTGTATTCTTGGCCACTGCATCATTGAGAGAAGTAGCTTATGAGGTAAGCCGAATAATACCGGGAATAGCGGGAATCATTGCCTCATCTCCCGAACTCAATGTAAAAGCCGAAAACAAAGCGCATGCTATTCTTGAACATGCGGAAGGCAAACCTTTTGGGTATATAGGTAATGACTCTTCGGATATTGCTGTTTGGAAATATGCCAAAGGAATATTTTATGTTGGTTCTTCTCCTTCAATCACAAAGAAATTGCTCAAGGACCATGATACATTCACAGTAATCGATGGTGGAGGGAAAGCATCATTATCTACATACATCAAACAAATACGGCTCTATCAATGGATTAAAAACACACTTGTGTTTCTTCCGGCATTCTTGGCTCATACATTACACAGTGAAAATGCCATATTGTTATCAGGCACATTTTTGGTTTTTGGACTTATGGCTTCCTCGGTTTATGTACTGAATGATCTCATCGATTTACAATCAGACAGACTGCATCCAAACAAAAGAAAACGTCCTTTGGCATCAAGTGAGATCCCTATTCCAATAGGATTGACAATGTACATTGGATTGCTTGCTTCTTCATTGATTATAGCGTGTATTTTTCTTCAGATGAATGTGATGTATGTTCTCCTGGGTTATGCTTTGGCAACTACATTTTACAGCATATTTGGAAAGAGGATTGCCATTCTTGATGTGATGATTCTCGCAGGGCTGTATACAATGAGACTCATCGCAGGAGCAGAAACTGTGCATGTCCCACTTAGTGAATGGCTACTAGGTTTTTCCATATTCTTTTTTGTGAGTTTGGCCTTTGTGAAACGATATGCCGAGATTCTTACTAGAAAAGAATCAATAATCAGAATTCCGGGAAGAGGTTATAGTGCAAGTGATGAATTGATTTTATTGATTGCAGGTCTGCTTTCTGCAATGTTATCAATTCTGGTATTGGCTTTGTACATAAACAGCGATGCAGTGATTCGGCTTTATGCTCATCCACAGTATTTATGGGTGATATGTCCTGCTATGCTTACATGGCTTCTTCAATTGTGGTTTCTTGCATATAGAGGGAAAATGCACGATGATCCCATCATTACTATGGCCAGAACTCCAATGACATATATCGTGATCTGCATCATTGTTTTCACAGTATTGGCTGCCACGGTGTGATTATGATGAATTCATTTGGAAATTATCCTCATTCGCAACCAAGAAAGGTATTCAGACCCGCCTGGCAGGATGAACTGTTACCGATTCTTCAATCATCCTCGGAGATGATATTACCAATCGGAATGAGAAAAAGTTATGGTGATAGTTGCCTAAATAATGGTGGAACCATGATGGATCTAACTCACATGAGGAAGATCATCTCATTTGATCCTCATAGAGGGATTATCTGTGTTGAAGCAGGCATCACATTAAAAGAAATACTTGCTCTTATTGTTCCCAATGGGTGGTTTTTACCCGTGAGTCCGGGTACTCAATATATCACGATTGGTGGCGCAATAGCAAATGACATTCACGGAAAAAATCATCATAAAGCCGGATCTTTTGGCAATCATGTTTTAAGAATCGGTTTGCAAAGATCAGACAAGGATGAAATTGTTCTGTGTTCAGAACACGTATCTCAAGACTTGTTTAAGGCAACCATTGGGGGGCTGGGATTAACGGGAATTATTGTCTGGGCTGAATTTACACTGACCAGAATCCCATCTGCAATGATGAAGACAAAGACAGAGCGTTTCATGGGTTATGATGAGTATCATTCGATTTCTCAAAAAGAAGAAACTTCACCATATACTGTGTCTTGGTTCGACAGTGTTTCAACAGGGAAGAAATTCATGAGAGGATTATTCAGTTCCGGTGAATTTATCGAACATCCTCATGAGAACATCTCAAATACAGCATTACATATTCCTTTTTATGCCCCCGATATACTCTTGAATGATTTGTCAATCAAAGCATTCAATTCATTGTATTATAGAAAGAACCTACAAGCCATTTCAGAGAATATACACCACTATGTACCATATTTTTATCCGCTTGATTCTGTCAATGATTGGAATAAACTGTATGGCAAACGTGGTTTCTTGCAATATCAATGTGTGATACCTCACAATGATGCTCGTGATTGCATCCAAGAAATCGTTCACTGCATGCAGCAAGAACAATTAGGTTCTTTCCTTGTAGTGTTAAAATCGTTTGGCTCCATACCTTCTCGTGGTTTATTGTCTTTCCCGATGCCTGGAATGACTCTGGCAATGGATTTTCCCATGCGGGGGGAAAAGACGCTACGAATGCTTTCGCAATTTGATCAGTTTGTAGATCAGGCCGGAGGGAGAGTGTATCCTGCCAAGGATGCCAGGATGTCGGGAGAGCATTTTAGATCATGGTATCCGGATTATGAGCAAATGCTCAAGATCAAAGATCCCATGATCGAATCAAGTTTTTGGAGAAGAGTGATGCGATAATCATTCACTCTTTTTCTTGACAGTTTTTTTGACAGTGGTCTTTTTTGTTGTTGTTTTCTTGACTGCCTTCTTTGTGGCTGCCGCCTTTTTTACAAGTGTCTTCTTGATGGCTTTTTCATCCTTCTTTGCAGAGCCCTGTGTTGTTTTTGAAGGATATTTCTCCAGTGTTTTGCCTTGCTCTTTTGCAAGATCATGGCATTGTTCCAAAGTCAATGAACTTGGTTCAGTTCCTTTAGGAATCTTCACATTGCTTTTACCATAGCTGATATAGGGACCAAATCTTCCATTGACAATCGTGATTTCGGATTGTTCGGGAAAGGCTTTGATGAGTCTTGCTGCAAGCACTTCGCGTTTTTGTACAATGCGCTCAATTGCTTGATCAAGTTCTATCGTATAAGGATCATCCTCAGGTTTCAAAGAAGTAAATACTGAGTTATGAACAATGTATGGACCAAATCTGCCTATTCCTACTTTCACCTCTTTTTCTTCAAACAAACCCAGGGAACGGGGTAATTTGAATAAATCCAATGCTTCTTCAAGCGTAATGGTAGAAATGGATTGATGTTGTTTTAAGCTTGCAAATTTCGGAGCAATTTCTCCACCTGTTTCACCAATTTGGACAGCAGATCCAAAACGAGTCAGTGTAGCATAGACTGTCATGCCCGAATTTGGATCAATACCAAGTTCTCTCGCACTGGATGCCCTTTTTTGAGGTCCGGACATTATCTTATTTACTTCTGAATGGAAAGGAGTATAGAAATCTTCCAACATCTTATTCCATTCCAATTCGCCTCTTGCTATTTCATCAAACTGACCTTCCACATTCGCTGTGAAATTATAGTCTATGATATTTCCAAAATTTTCTACGAGGAAGTCATTTACGATCATGCCTATATCTGTAGGAAAGAGCTTTGACTTTTCTGCGCCATGATTTTCAGAAAGTGTTTCTTTGGTGATTTTGCCATCTAACAATGTAAGAGAAAGATACTCTCGCTTCTTTCCATCACGATTGTCTTTAATGACATAATTTCTTTTCTGAATAGTTGAAATTGTCGGGGCATAAGTACTTGGTCTTCCAATGCCCAATTCTTCAAGCTTCTTCACAAGACTTGCTTCTGTATAGCGTGCGGGTGGTTTTGAAAAACGCTGCACTGCTTTGATGGATTCATTTCTCGGATGTTCGCCTTTTGTAAGAGCAGGAACTCTTCTTTCATCTTCTTGTTCAGTATCTTCATCATGAGATTCTGAATACACTGCAAGAAAACCATCAAATTTTATCACTTCGCCAGATGCTATGAAAGTATGAGGAGAAGACGGATCAATTTCTATGGTTGCGGTTGTCTTTTCAAGTTTTGCATCTGCCATTTGGGAAGCAATAGCTCTTTTACGAATCAAATCATATAATCGTGATTCATCTTTACCAATTGAAGGTATGGCAGCAAAATCTGTTGGTCTTATGGCTTCATGCGCTTCTTGTGCATTGCTTGATTTGTTTTGATACTTTCTGGCTTGAACATAATCCTTGCCAAAAGATCGTTCAATTTCAACTGAACATAAAGCTATCGCATCATCGGACAAATTCACTGAATCGGTACGCATATATGTTATATGGCCGGCTTCATACAATATCTGAGCAATGCGCATTGTACGGTCAATCGAGAATCCCAATTTTCTACTTGCTTCCTGCTGAAGGGTAGAAGTAGTAAATGGAGGAGAAGGTGAATTCTTGCCTGGTTTGGTTTCAACATTGCTGATACTGTAAGAGGCATTGGTACAATGAGAAAGAAATTGTTCTGCTTCTTCTGCTGAGTCGAATTTTGTTGATAATTCCGCTTGAAACTGTATTTGTTCTTTTTCCGGCAGAAAAATCCCGGTAACCTTGAATGAAGATTGAGCATTGAATTCTTGTATCTCGCGTTCACGTTCAACAATCAAGCGGACAGCAACGGATTGGACTCTTCCGGCTGAAAGTGATGGCCTGACCTTTCTCCAAAGAATAGGAGATAATTCAAAACCAACGAGGCGATCCAATACTCTTCGTGCTTGCTGAGCATTCACCAAGTCATAATCGATTTCGCGAGGTTGTTCGATCGCTTTTAAGATTGCTTTTTTCGTGACTTCGTGATAGACAAAACGCTTTGAATTAGCGGCATTCAATCCTAGCACATCATATAAATGCCATGCAATTGCTTCACCTTCTCGGTCTTCATCGGTGGCTAACCAGACAGTATCAACTTTCTTTGAAATCTTCTTCAACTCAGACACAACCTGCTCTTTGCCCTCGGAGATAATATATTCAGGTTTGAAACCATGCTGAACATCAATAGCACCATTGCCTTTTGCCAAATCGCGTATATGACCCATGGAGGCTTTTACGATAAAGTCTTTTCCAAGATATCCTTCGATTGTCTTTGCTTTTGCTGGTGATTCAACTATGACTAGGTGTTTTGCCATTGATGGTTCTATTTATTGTATTCACAAGTGTTTATGTCTTTGCATACCCCAAAAATCTGCAAAGAATGCTTCATTGGTGTAAACTCAAACTGATTGCACACATCTTGCTCGATGGCGTGCAATGTATCGACATTGAACTCAATGATGTGGCCGCATTCAACACAGATTAAGTGATCATGGTTCGGTTTGCGAGCCGAAAGTTCAAAATGTGCACTTTCGGATTGAAAGCGATGTTTCGTTAGAATACCGCACTTGGTTAATAAGTCCAAAGTGGAGTATATGGTAGCTCGGGAAATCCGAGCACCTGTAGAATGAATATGAAAGTACAATTCATCAGCACTGAAATGCCTGTCCAGTGATGCAATATGTTCCAATACGAGAAAACGCTCCTGCGTATTTCTATACATCTTCTGCTTCAGGAAGTCAGCAAAATCCATCTTTAATTGTTCTATAGAAACCGGATTGGCCATATTAGGGCAAAGAAACGTTCAGAATGCCATTATACCTGAAATTTCATTCAGAGCCGGTAAATATACACATTTTTTATCATGGCCATCAAATGACAATACCCGTGATTTTCCACTGATTTAACGTGTTAATTGGTGAAACAAGCGTATTTTTGCCGATTGATGGTTGTTTTTGAACTTCACCTTTTCATCAAGATTCTTGTCTTTGGAGTTACCTCATTGAGAAAATGGCGCATAGAAGATGCTTTAGAGATGTACAATGTCAGTGGATGGGGCATTGATTATTTCGGAGTCAATGAACATGGGAATGTCACGGTTAGCCCACGTAGGAAATCCGGTCCGTCGATAGACTTAAAGGAATTGATTCAAGAATTGACCCTTCGTGATGTTGCATTGCCTGTTTTATTGCGATTCCCAGACATACTGGATGATCGCATTGAAATGATTTCATCATGCTTCAGAAATGCATCAACTGAATATGGATACAGTGGTAGATATTATAGCGTATATCCAATCAAGGTAAATCAACAGAGACCTGTCGTTGAAGAATTGGTGCGACAGGGCAAGCGTTTTTCCATTGGCCTTGAAGCAGGTTCAAAACCTGAATTGCATGCAGTTCTTGCAATCATGGATAATCCTGATGCATTGATCATTTGTAATGGGTATAAAGACGAAGATTTTATCGAATTGGCATTGCTCGCCCAGAAAATGGGAAAGAAAATTTTCATCGTCGTCGAAAAATTGAATGAGTTGAAACTTATTCGTTCATTGTCAAAACGCTTGAATGTAAAACCGAATATCGGCATCCGCATCAAACTGGCCGCTTCAGGATCCGGAAAATGGGAAGAATCCGGTGGCGATGGTTCTAAATTCGGTTTGAATGCCGGTGAATTGATAGAAGCAATTGAATATGCCGAAAAGCAGGGAATAAAGGATTGCATAAAGCTCATCCATTTCCATCTTGGAAGCCAAATCACCAATATCAGAAAAATCAAGGCGGGTCTTCGAGAGGTGGCGCAATTCTTTGTGCAATTACAAAAAATAGGTTGCGATATAGAATTTGTTGACATTGGCGGTGGTTTAGGAGTTGATTATGATGGCACAAGTTCATCAGCAGTGAACAGTATCAATTATTCCATTCAGGAATATGCGAATGATGCCATCTATACCTTGAAGGATGCAGCAGACAAGCATGGATTTAAACATCCAAACATTGTCACCGAATCCGGAAGGGCACTCACTGCTCATCATTCCATTCTTGTATTCAATGTTCTGGAGAAATCTTCCATTCCAACCGTAGGTGGCAAAGATATTGAAATAGAAGAATCTGATCATGAAATCGTGACGGAATTGAAAACGATACTCAAACGATTATCAGCCAGAACGATGATAGAGGCATGGCATGATGCACAGCACAATCGAGAAGAAGCATTGGATCTCTTCAATCTTGGTTTATTGGATTTGCATACAAGAGCACAAGTCGAACAATTGTTCTGGACAATTGCTGTGGAAGTTCGTGATCTTGCGGATGGAATGAAGCAACCACCTGAAGAAATGAAATATCTCAGTAAACTTCTTTCTGATAAGTATTTCTGTAATTTTTCGCTCTTCCAATCATTGCCTGACATGTGGGCCGTGGATCAGTTATTTCCAATTATGCCTATACACCGTTTGCATGAAAAGCCCATGCGCGAGGGAACACTGCAAGACATAACATGTGATTCAGATGGAAAGATTGATAAATTCATCGGAACACGTGATGCAATACCCAATCTTCCATTGCATGAATTCAAAGAAAATGAACCATATTATCTCGCAGTATTTCTAGTGGGAGCATATCAGGAAATTCTTGGAGATTTACATAATTTATTTGGAGACACAAATGCTGTACATGTTTCCATTGATGGAAAAGGGTATAGCATTGATCAAGTGATAGATGGAGAATCCGTAGCTGATGTATTGGACTATGTTCAATTTTCTGCCAAAAAACTGGTTCGTACAATGGAAACATGGGTGAGTAATTCAGTCAAAGATGGAAGAATAAGTGTTGCGGAAGGAAAAGAATTCCTGACGATTTATAGGTCGGGTCTTTATGGTTATACATATCTCGAAGAGTGATGAAGTTTTTCACCCAAGTAAAGATGATAGCCATATTGATATTGATGCAAGGTATGGCGATATCTCAAGAATCAAATACCGTTTTGCTCGGTATCGATAATTTGATCGAAATGGGTTTTGCTCCATTGGCCGGAAAACGTATTGCACTTCTTACAAACACTTCGGGTAGAACGGGAAATTTAGAACTCACCGCAAGCATGTTTGCACAATCAGAGGAATGTTCGCTTGTTTGCATCCTTACACCTGAACATGGATTTTATGCAACTGCACCTGCAGGTCAGGAAGTAGGGAATGATTCATTATACTCTGTACCCACTTACTCCCTGTATGGCAAGTATAGAAGGCCGGTAAAAAGCATGTTGGAATCTTGTGATATTGTCGTAGTTGATATTCAAGATATCGGCATTCGATCTTACACATATATCTCCACCTTGTATAATCTCATGGATGCATGCGCTGAATTTGGGAAGCCGATTCTCATCCTTGATAGGCCAAATCCGCTTGGTGGATTGATAGTAGATGGTTCTGTGACAGATCAAGACATGCTTTCTTTTGTAGGTATTATCCCCATTCCATATCTTCATGGTTTGACAATCGGCGAATTTGCACTTTATGTCAATGGTGAGGGTTTATTGCCTAAGAGAAATGGGAAAACAGTCAAGGCTGAATTGCAAGTTTTGAAGATGAAGCATTGGAAAAGATCCATGTCATGGGAACAAACAGGGTTGAAATTTGTACCAACTTCGCCAAATATTCCAACTGTTAATGCAATAAGAGGGTGCGCGATCACCGGCCCTGTAGGGGAGATAGGTTCTGCCGGAATAGGTATCGGTACTTCATTCCCATTTCAATATTGTGCATCCCCTGATATATATCCTGAAGCATTTCATGATTATGTCAAGGAAAATCTGCTCATGCTGGGTATTCAATCCGGAATTGGAGTATATCGAATTTCAACAGGCAAATATCCCAATAAAGACTGTAAGGGGATTATGGTGTTTTCCGAGGGGAATCCTAATGATAAACCCTATAGTGCGGGAATAGAATTATTATTGGCATTGCGGCATTTCTTCCCGGAACAATTCACCAAAGAATATGTGAAAGATGAACCAAAATCAATGTTTAGAAAAATCATTGCAAATAATGAACTAGTGAATGCATTATTGTTAGGTGGTTCCGATGATGAAGTAAGAGCTTCTCTCAATAAGGGCAAAGAAGAATTTGAGAGTAAGAGGGAAAAGTATTTTCTCTATCCGATTTATTGAATGCTATTCATCAATTCCTGCATTAGTGCTCGAAATATTTCTGCTTGATCATGATCATGTGAATCAGCTGTATGAGCTGGGCCGATTTTCACTTTGACTGTTCCCGGAAAAATTAAAAGCCCATCCGGCCTTGTTACCGTTTCTGTTCCAACCATGGCGATTGGAATAATGGGAATTCCAGTTTTACTTGCCATCAAAAGAGACCCTTGTTTAAAAGGTAGGATATCATGTGGAGGATAAGACCAAGTGCCCTCGGGGAAAATGATGATGGAATGTCCGTCTTTTATCATGGACTTAGCTTTCAATATAGACATCGCAGCTGCTCTGGGTGTACTTCTGTCGACGGGAATATATGGGGAAAGTCTCAGTGCCAATCCTATCAATGGATGATTCAGCAATTCATGCTTGAACACAAAGACTGATCGCTTGGGTAAAATATCAAGCAAAACGAAAATATCAGCGCTGCTTCTATGATTCACAATAAACACTGCTTGTTCAGGAATATGTTCTTCTCCGCTTACTTCAATGGAAATATTGCAATGACTAATCACAGAGTGTGCCCAGCGATGAGCAAAATCCTGAAAAGTCACCGATACTCCTATTAGAGATTTTACTCTATAGGAGATAGCATATCCAAGACTTATGAATGCTACTTTGAGTGAACGATATATAGTGAACAACAAAATCATCAATGAATGAATGATGGAGGTATATGTTCGCCATGCGGATCTATGGAGGGATCACCAAGCATGGCTTGTAATTTGGTCTCTAATTCAGGTGTAAGAATATGCTCTATGCTTTCAGCATCATCATGGATGTGATCAATGTCGAATTTGGCTGCATGAATCAGATATGCTTCCCATAAACGATGGAGACGCGTGATTTTAATCCCACGAAGAAGACCCTCTTTGCTAATACATATCGTTTCGTGTTCTTGGGGCTTTATCGCAAACCCTTGTTTCATCAATCGGGTATTATATCGCTCGCAATCAGGTACATGCCCTTTCAGAAAATCAAGCGGTATATGTGCATATTGCGGCAAAGCATATCCATTCGATTGTTCAACATGATGATATGCATACTTTAAGATATTGTCTTCAATCGTTTGATTGTGGTGTTTTCTCTGTATGATGATTCTGCTTACAATTCCTCTTTGAGGCGCAAACAAAGCCGAAATACAAAATAGCAGAGATAAAACCAGAACTATAGTCGCTCCTGTTGGTATATGAGGAAACAAGATAGTTAACACTATTCCAAAGAATGAAGACAGAATCGCCGAAGAAATAGCGATGATGAAAATTGCTTGAAGATCTCTTTTCCAAAAACTTGCAATTGCATATGGTATAATGAGGAGTGATCCTATGAGTATCGCTCCAGTAGCTGTGATTCCTGTCACGATGCTTGTTATGAGCATGATTTGAAGTATAATCTGCAATAGTCCTACCGGAAGTCCGCTGAAACGTGCAAATTCTTTGTCAAAAATCAGCATGGTCAATTCTTTCCTCAATAAAATTATTCCACCCAATATGAGTGAGCATGTACATAAGAGGGGAATAATATCATCAAGCAACATGCCTGAAGCTTTGCCGAGAAGGAATGTATCGAGACCTGACTGCTGTCCATTACCTGATTGTTGGATAAATGTTAAGAGGAGAATCCCCACGCCGAAAAACACAGATAACACTATTCCCGTTGCAGCATCCTGTTTGATTTTTGTATGAGAATGTAACCACTGTATCGTGTATAAGCCAAACCATCCTGCAAGAACAGCACCTAGAAACAAGGATATTGATGATTTTTCGCCTGAAAGCAGAAAAGCAATACATAAGCCCGGTAATACTGCATGTGCAATGGCATCACCGGTCAATGACTGCTTCCTTAACACGATTATGGTGCCTATGGCCGCAGATTGAATGGCAATGAGGATACATCCTGATAAGACAATCAAAATGCTTGGATTTACCAGAAGTTCGATGATATTACGAAAGGAAAGTGATTCCATATTCCTAAATTACATAAAATGAATATGACCTTCTATCGTCAATTTTGCCCTTGTGAACAATAAACCTTACTGGAAACCAAGCTTACATGTCTACTACTGAAGAATTACTCCAAGCCATAACCGCAGGATCCGAACAGGATTCATCACCAAACATACCTGAAAACCTCACCGTTTTACCTTTGAGGGATGTCATTATTTATCCATACATGATTTTCCCCGTTCTTATTGGGCGGACATCTTCACTCAAAGCTGTGTCACAAGCACTGGAAAGAGATAAATTCATTTTTGCGGCAACTCAAACTCAGGCAAGTATCGATGAACCGGCGCTGATTGATGTCTATCCACATGGCACTATTTGTAAAATACTCCAGGTTATCAGACTTCCAAATAATCTTCTCAAGGTCTTGGTGGAAGGAGTCTTTCACGGTGTAATTGACAAGCAGATTGAAAATACAGAATGTTTGGAAGCACATGTTCGCATTCTCAAACAAGATGATATTGTACAAGATGCTGAACTTGAGGCCTATGTTCGTAAAACACATGAAGCATTCTCAGCTTATGTTTCAACAAACAAACATTTGCCTCCTGAGATACAATCTGCATTTGAAAACATTGAAGATCCCGTCCGGAAATTGTTTTATGCTGCTGCAAACATTGATAAAAATGTTCATGCCAAACAAGAGATCCTGCAGCAGACTTCTCTAAAAATGCAATACAAACAATTGCTGGAAATGCTGAAAGATGAGTTGGAAGTTTTGAAGCTCGAAGAAGAATTGGATACCAAGGTTGCAGATTCGATTCAGAAGACTCAGCGTAAGTATTACATTCAAGAACAAATCAGAGCTTTACAAAAGGAATTGGACGGCGATGAAGAGCTTTCCCCGGAAATGCTCACTCTGCTTCATGGTATTGAGTCATCAGGAATGCCTGATGACATAAAAAAGAGAGTTCTAGAAGAATTCGACAAGTTCAAGAAAACCATGTCAATGTCTCCTGAGTATTCTGTCCTAAGAACATATTTGGAAACAGTGATTGGTTTGCCTTGGACTAATATCACAGAAGATAGCACTGATCTTCGACATGTTGCAGATATTTTGAATGAAGACCACTATAATATGGAAAAACCCAAGGAGAGAATTCTTGAGTTTATCTCGATTTTAAAAATGGCGGGTACGGCAAAAGGTCAAATACTATGCCTTTCAGGCCCGCCTGGCGTTGGCAAAACATCGTTAGCCCGCTCAATAGCTCGCGCTTTGGGCAGATCATTTGTTCGTATTTCTCTTGGCGGCATTCGTGATGAAGCCGAAATACGCGGACATCGTCGAACGTATATCGGAGCAATGCCCGGTAAAATTATTTCTGCCATGAAAAAAGCGGGAACAGTGAATCCTGTGATTCTTTTGGATGAAGTGGACAAAATGTCCATGGATTTCAGAGGAGATCCATCTGCGGCATTATTGGAAGTGCTAGATCCCGAACAAAACAATGCATTCAATGATCACTATCTTGAATTGGATTATGACTTATCCAAAGTATTGTTCATCACGACAGCAAATGTGAAATACAATATTCCTGCTCCTCTGCTAGATCGAATGGAAGTAATCGATTTGAATAGTTATTTGGATTTTGAAAAAGTACAAATAGCCAAAAAACATATTGTCCCGAATCTTTTGCAAGAATATGCACTGAAGAAGTTCAAGATATCTTTCAGCGATAAAGCATTTTTGAAGATCATTAGAGAATATACAAGAGAGTCGGGTGTAAGAAATTTAGAAAGGGAAATAGCTTCCATTCTTCGTAAGATTGCTAAAGAGATTGTTTCCGGTGAACAAAAAAGTACAGGCAAAGGAATAAAAGTATCTGAAGATTCCATCGAACATTATTTACGGACGCCAAGATTCAAAGAGTCAAACTCAAACCTTACTGATAAAATTGGCATTGCAACGGGTCTTGCTTGGACGAGCGTGGGTGGCGATACTTTACCTGTAGAAGTTAGCATTATGCCAGGAACTGAACGTTTGACCCTTACTGGAAAACTTGGTGATGTGATGAAGGAATCCGCTAGTGCAGCATTAACCTATATTCGCTCACATGTAGATAATCTCAGCATTACACCGGGTTTTGAGAAAGGGAAAGAGATTCATATTCATGTTCCTGAAGGCGCAATACCAAAAGATGGTCCTTCTGCCGGAATCACCATGACAATTGCGATGATTTCTGCTGCAACCGGTAAACCTGTCAGAGGTGATATTGCCATGACGGGTGAGATAACATTGCGTGGCATGATTCTACCAATCGGTGGACTCAATGAGAAATTATTGGCAGCAAAGCGGCTTGGTATTAAGACGGTTTTGATTCCGGAGGGAAATGCTAAAGATATTCAGGAAGTGAATCCTCATATACTGAAGGGTCTGAATATCATACCTGTTGAAAGACTTGATCAAGCATTGCCACATGCATTCAGAAAATGGACTGCCACGCGATCCGATTCAACTCCTCAGAAACATGATGCGCAGCATCAGGAAAAGCGCAAAAAAAAGAATATCTCAATTGCACAATCAACTTCATATAAGAGAAAATCAGGAAGAGTATCGAGAAGCTAGTGAGTGTCCCGTAGACTATTGAATAGTTTGACATACTGTTCAGCAGTTGCGCTGATTGGGAAATGTGATTGCATGGCATTTTGTATGAGAATGTTCATCATTTGCTTATCTGTATGGCAAGAAATTGCTCTTTCAATGCATTTTGCCAATTCTTCAGAACTAAAGTCCGTAAATACCAATCCATTGCCATTCATAGGATTGCTGTCAAAATCAAGCACTGTATCTTTCAATCCACCCACCTTTCGAACTATAGGTATAGTGCCATAATTCATTGCATAAATCTGCGTCAATCCACATGGTTCAAAAGCTGAAGGCATCAAGAAAAAGTCCGAGTATGCAAGTATAGCATGAGCCAAAGACTCATCATATCCTTGAGTATATGAACATACTGTGGGAAATCTCTTTTGCAATTGGGTAAAATACTCTTGATATCTCTTATCTCCAGATCCAAGCACTACCAATCTCTGACTTTCTTCGTGCAAAAATTGTTCAATGCACCCATTCAGAATATCCAATCCTTTTTGACTTGTAAATCGTGATACTATTCCGAAAAGGGGAAGTGAATCATTATGCCGGTTTTTGGAAAATGATCGCTCAATCAAAATTTGTTTGCCTTCATATTTGCCTTCGAGATGATTAGGCGAAAAATGTTTGTTCAAATATTCATCTTTTTCAGGCTTCCAGGATTCATAGTTAACTCCATTGAGAATCCCATGCAATTTATATTGATATTGCTGAAACACTTGTTCCAATCCCTCGCCAAATTGTTCGGTGAGAACTTCCATTGCATATCCGGGGCTTACGGCCACAATTGCATCGGAGAAATTAATGCCAGCATATAATGCATTGAATGAATTGTTGAATAAAAACCATGATTCAAATGAATCATTAAGGAAATCCCAATTTGAAATATCATGCATTCTATAATTGTCATACCACCCTTGATATTGAGCATTGTGGATTGTCAAAATACCTTTTGTTCTTGCAAAGAGTGGGTGATGAGCATAATCAAGTTTTAGCAAGGGAAGAAGCAGGGCGGTATGATAATCATGAGCTGAAATCACATCAGGTGAGATATGTAGTTTGATCATGATCTCAAACGCAGCTTTGCATAGAACATAAAACCTAAGATCATTATCGACATATCCATCAGGGTTGCCATAGATTCCGGGTCTTTGATAGAGTTCATCGCATTCCAAAAGATATACCGGAATCATTGTATGTTGAATGTGGCTTTTATATACATGCACTGTATGAGAGCAGATACTCAATTCAATATGCATATCAATAAGAGTAATGGAATCTGATTCAGAAATGCATGCATATTTCGGAAGAACTATGATTGGATCATGTCCAAGCTTTTCCCAGCCAATTGGTAATGCAGCGGATATGTCCGCCAAACCTCCTACCTTGGCAAAATGTTCAAGCTCGGCACTTGCAAGAAGAATGGTCATGTGATGCTCCCATTCGAAGGAGCATTCATTGTTACATGCAATGGCAATAGGATCGTTGAATACGATGTATTTGATGAATACCAATATTGTGCATGTTCAGCTTGCTCTTTTGAAGTAAAGATACCGTACATAGTCGATCCACTACCGCTCATTAAAGCTAATTCGGCACCAGCATCAATAAGATATTGCTTGATTTTTGCCAATTCGGTATATATCGCATGAATGGGTAATTCAAAATCATTCACTATTGAGGAATTAGTAAGGTTGATGATACCTCTATGAATCATTGAGTCGAACCGAGTAAAGCCATTAGGTGCAAATTCATGCACTTGTGCATATGCCCATGTAGTTCCTATATGCAAACCAGGCATGATGATGAGTAGCCATCCATCGAGTTCTAATTGTATAGGTTGAATGATTTCCCCTTGCCCCTCGACGATTGCAGGTTGATCCTGCAGAAAAAAAGGTATATCGCTGCCAAGACTCAAAGCTAATGAAAGTAATTCTTCAGGGCTGATCTCAATATTCCACAGTTGACATAATCCTCGTAAGGTACATGCTGCATCAGAACTCCCGCCGCCCATTCCCGCTCCGACCGGAATAGACTTGTCAAGGTGAATTATTGCCCCCTGTTTTGTCCCTGTATATTGTCTCAAAGCATTGGCTGCACGAACAACGAGATTATTGCCAGCAGGTATCTGTAATGAGGAATTGTCGATGAATTCTATGCTTTCATCATGTAATTTGAATGTCAAAACATCAAATAGACCCCGAATTGGCAAGAATAATGAATGAATTGCATGATATCCATTCGGTAGAATGCCTGTTATTCGCAGTCCAAGATTTATCTTTGCATGTGCATGAAGTGTTAACACATTCGATCCTTCGCTTTCAAACTGTGCAAAAATGTCAAAATTTGACCAAATCACCTATCTCGGCGAAATACAAAGAAAGAGCATTCACATAGTGTCCATGTTGATACCGATCATTTATTTCTTCATTGACACAAAAACCGCCCTTCTCATATTGTTCCCAATGACAATCATCACGATTTTGATTGACATATCACTGTATTACAGTGAAACTGTGAGAAATATCGCATATCCAATTCTTGGAGGAATGCTCAGACCTCATGAACGAGAACGCACCTCACTTGTATTGAATGGAGCATCTTGGGTTATGATTGCTGCCTGCATAACGATTGCCGTTTTCCCAAAACCACTTGCAATCATTGGGTATTCAATAGTTATCCTCTCGGATATCGCAGCTGCACTGATTGGCAGAAAGTATGGAACAATTCCATTCATGGACAAATCTCTGCAGGGGAGTATGGCATTCTTTGTTGTTGCTTTGATTGTTTCAGCAATATGGACATGGATCTTTGAGTTTTCTTTGCTTTTTTATGGAATTTCTGTCATTGGTTCTTTGATTGCCACAATTGCGGAGGCATCAACAACCAGACTCAAACTTGATGACAATCTGGCTGTTCCCATCTCATTTGCCGGTATAACATGGTTTTTGTCCGTTCTTTGTTCCATTTCTCTTAATTAACAATATGGCCATCACCATCGGAGACTATATTCCGGATTTCAAAGGATACAATCAATTCGGTTCAGAGATATCTACTTCAGACATTAAGGGTAAAAACACCGTATTGTTTTTTTATCCGAAAGATGACACTTACATGTGTACTCGCGAAGCATGTTCTTTCCGAGATGCAAATGAGGATTTTCTTCTGCACGGCATTCAAGTAATAGGCATAAGTGCGGATAGTATCGCTCAACATGCAGCATTTGCAAAAAAACATGGTCTGAATTATATGCTTCTTTCTGATGAGAACAATTGCATCCGTACTCTTTTTGGCGTACCCCGAGGAATGATGGGGCTATTACCTGGAAGAGTTACATATTGTTTTGATGAGCATGGCAAACTTCTTTCAATGATTGAGGCATCTCTCAGCGCGGAGTATCATGTTCAAGAAGCACTGAAAGCGTATAAAGTAATAAAGTCTTAATCATACTTTTTTAGAGTATCCTTTTCATGAGAACATTTCTCATTTCATTGATCAGATTCTATTGCAGACATGTTCCGATCCATATTGGAAAGGGATTTCTTATGCGGTTGGGGAGAAGAATCCTTCTCATGGGTTTGGACAAAACTTCTCTTATGGCTCATTCATTGCATGGAGTATCCATGGAAATTGAATTACCCAGAGATGCCGGTTGGGATGTATTGTTTTTTCGTGGGACATATGAAACCGGGACCACAAGAGTATTTGAATTGTTGATTCGAGATCTGGATCGTGTATTTGATATCGGCGCCAATATGGGCTGGTACTCAATCATAAGTTCTCGACTTGCAAGGCATGGCGAAGTTCATGCTTTTGAGCCCGTTCCATTCATCTTTGAGAAATGTACAAAGAATATTGCCTTGAATAAGGAAATGGGTATCCATGTGAATAATATTGCTCTTGGAAGAGAACAGCATGGTTCAATAGCAATGCATACATTTGATGGTTTGTATCATGGTCATAGCTCGATGTCTACACTGAATCGCACAGATTATACAACAGTTCATGTTCCAATGACCACACTTGATTCATACTGCGAAGAGCATGGAATAGGAAGAATTGATTTTATAAAAATGGATACCGAAGGCGCTGAAATGGAGGTTTTGGCCGGGGCGAAACAAATGATGAGTGGTTCATTTCCCCCAATATGGCTCATAGAATTGAATGAAGAAACATGCGCTGCTTTCGGATATAAACCACATCAGTTGATCGATGAATTGTGTTCTTATCACATATATGAATTATTCGTGATTGAGGGAGCATGGGGAAAGGTCAGAAAAATGAGAGATTCACATGATTATGAGCATGGCGATAATCTTTTGTGTATACCTCAATTCAGAAATGATGCTTTGGAGCAAATCAAGAACTTATTTTAGGCACGAACATGCAAAGATAATCGGTATAAGCTCCAAACAATGATTGAAGCACAGAACAAATGTACCGGCTGCATCAAGGCAGGAACAGAAAAGTATGTCATGACTATACCGGATAGCGTTGAGAGCATCAAACCCGAAAAAAGGAAAGTAGCTGGGATTCTCACATTCTTCCAAAAATCAGGTTGGGACCTGAAGGAATACAGAATATATCCGTTGATTCCCAAAATCAAGAGAGAAAATGAACGATGTATAGGGAATAAATTGGAGAGATTATCAATCCATATTTCTCTTTGCATGAAATTGAGTGATTTTGCCAATACATCGATTTCCTCCCTTACCTGCGTTCCAAGGAATATCTGAAGAAACATCAACCCCAATGCAATCAGCGTGATTCGATGCAAGCGACTATCCCTCGTCCTTTCCGGATATTCAATAAATGCCACATAATTGGCAATCATCAATATTACAAAAGCAACCATCATGTGAATTGTTATGCGATAGGGTGCAAGATTTGATGAAACCACAAGAGCCCCAAGCCATCCCTGAAAACCTGTGAAAAACAATAATACTAGTGATCCCAAAAAGCGACTTGGATATTGTTTTCTTTGCATAAACGCGATTCCAACTTGCACAAGGACCGATAAACCAAGCAAAGCGCCCAGTAGGCGATTGATATATTCAATCCATGTCTTCGTGGCATCAAAAGCATCAGCCGGTATACCATCATTGGCGTACAGTTCTTGATACTGAGCTGGTAACTGATCTGCTGATGTGGGAGGTATTATCAACCCATAGCATGTTGGCCAATCGGGACAACCCATGCCTGATTGGGTTGACCTTACGATACTGCCAGCTGCTATAACCAAAATGACAAGTATGGTTGTAATTGAATATATATGTCCGGAAGAAAATCTCATTGTGCAATATAGAATTCGGTGAACAATCTGTGCAGATTCCAAATATCAACCTTGGATGCAATCTCGAAAGGTGAATGCATCGAAAGTAATGGTATTCCGATATCTATCACTTCCATGTCTTCTTTACTCATTTGTCCGCCAATAGTACCACCTCCACCGGTTTCAACTTTATAAGAAGCTGTTTGCCATGGAATAGATTTTTTATCAAGAATATTGCGCATCCATGCTGTGAATTCACTATTTGCATCAAATGATCTACCATACCGTTTGATGCTGGGTCCAAAACCAAGCTTTGCTGCATTGGTGCGTTCAGACAAACCGGGGAATAATGGACTGATTCCATCATTTGCATCTGCAGATATGACTTTAGCATGGGACAGAGCAGTCCTTGTGGTATTCTCAGAAAATGTTTGCCCTGCCTGAGCTTCAGCAATAATCCCATAAATCTTATTCAAAAATGATGATGATGCTCCGGTATTATTAACATTACCTGTTTCTTCATTGTCAACGATATAAGCTAATGCCGTATATGTCGGAGTTTTGTCAAGTTCAATCAAGGAACGAATGGCGACATAACTACAAGAACGATCATCTTGACCATAAGAGCCGATAAGTGAACGATCAAGACCGATATCACGAGGAGAAAGTGCAGGAGTGATATGTAATTCTGCACTAACCAAATCCTCTTCGCTACAATTGTAGGAAGTAGAAAGAATATTCATGACTGTATTGATGATTGAATTTTTTTGATCGGGAATAGAGCCGATTATTGGATCCATTTCTTCGCCTTCCATTACACCGGTATACTCGCGCTTGCGCAATGGGGAATCCACATGCGGTGCAGCATCAGGAATAATGATGACGGGATCATCTGACTTTCTGCCTATCTCAACTTGAATGGTGGATCCATCTTTTTTATCGATTCTTCCGGATAACATCAATGGTATGTTCAACCACTGGTATTTCTTGATTCCACCGTAATAAATCGTTTGAAACAAAGCAAAACCCTCTTGTTCATATAATGGTCGTGCCTTGATGTCTATTCTGGGGCTATCATGATGCGCTCCAATCAATCGGCTTCCTTTCATGATTGGCTCATCACCAATAATGATAGCAATCAATGCTCTATCCCGATTATTGAATAGTAATTTTGCACCCTTCTTGATTTGGGATTTTTCAGTGTACAAGGCAAAATCATTGGATTTCATCAATGCCATCAATTCTCTTGTTGATGATAATTCAGTCCGAGCCACATCCAAATACGCAGTATAGTCTTTGATATACATGTCAATCGCAGTGCGGTCTTTTTGCTCAATTCCCTGCCAAGATGAGCGTTTTGCATTCCAAATCGATTGACCATGGAGATTGACGAAAGTGAAGAAGCATAAGATAATCAGGATTGTGTTCATTGTTCTGCAACCAATAATCTATAATTGACTTTGATATCCGGGTGAATACTCATCATGACAGGGCAATTTTTTGCTGCATGATGAAGAGCCTCCAAATCAGCTTCTGAGTATGCTGCCTTTGGAAGTGTTAGCAATACATTCAGTGTATCGATTCGGCGAATCGGTTGATTTATCATGTGTTTCTCCACCTGAACTGTGGTTCCGGAGATATCCAATGATCGCGCATTTGCAGCCATGCCCATGATGGTCAACATGCAAGTGCCAAGCGAAGTTGCCAATAAATCAGTTGGCGAAAAGCTGGCTCCTTTACCCTTATTGTCAATAGGGGCATCCGTAAAGAGGGTATTGCCGGAAGGATCGTGAGTGGCTCTGCAACGAAGCTCGCCTTCATAGGTCAAGGAAATGGAAACCATGAATAATCTCAAAATGAATATGCAAAGGCAAAATTACCCATTTTTTGAGGACACATGTAGAAAATAAGCCAAGTTTGATATGAATCTAGGAAACTTCTCACAAGAGAACACACTAGACCATATCTAGTCAATTTCAAGGTTGCTTTTCTCGTGTTTTTGGCCTAATTTTGCCGTTTATTCAGTCCCTTACTGTAAGTCGGTAGGGCAGATGTAATTTTCGTCTACGCTTAGGAGTATACAATGGGTATCATCTCACGCATGCGAGATATTTCCCCGTACATGTTGGTGATTTTTGTTGTTTCATTCATCGCCTTCATGGTCGCATCCGATTCCAATCTCGGATCATTATTAAACAGTTCTTCATCAACCGGCAATGTTGTCGGTACTATTAATGGAGAAGAAATCTCTTATCAGGAATTTGAACAGCGCGTCAAAGAACAATCTGATATGCAAAGACAACAAAATCCACAGGCTGAAGTTGACGATAATATTATTCGTCAAGCAGTTTGGGATCAATTCGTTGAAGAAATTCTCATTCGTCAGGCAGGTGAAGCTGCCGGAATAAAAGTTACCCAGGATGAGGTATTGGACATCATGTTGGATAGTCCCCCGGATTATCTTACGCGAAATTTTACCGACAGCACCGGTAAGTTTAATCGTCAGGCATATCTCGATGTGATGACAAATCCGGATATCATTGCACAAAATATAGCTGCCGGAAAGAAAGCCGGGATGATTCCTCAAACTGTAGATCCAGCGGAAGAAGTAGCCAAGTTCAAGAATAGTTTGCTCAAGATTGAAGAATTCATGTATAAATCACGATTGCTCGAACATTTCAGAAGAGCATCGGGTACAGCTGCTTCAATTGTGTCACCTGCATATTTGAAAAATAAATATGTGAATGAAGGTACCACATTTGACTTCGACTATATTCAATTCAATGTCAACAATGTTGATGCCAAGAGCTTGGGTAAACCCACTGAACAAGAATTGCTAGCTGAATATGAAGCAGTCAAAGAGTTCAGAAAACAAAAGCCTGCTCGTAAAATCAAGTATGTAACATTTCCGCTTGAGCCATCAAAACAAGATACACTTGTGGCCTCGAAGAAAATTGCAAAAATACAACAATCATTGACTGATGCTCTTACACCCGCAGATAAACTTGCTGCATTTGATCAGTACTTTGCTGAATATGCGGGAACGCAACAAGAATATCAGCCTGTGAAGAAACTTGCACCTGAAGTTGCATCATTGCTTGGTGCTGCGAAACAAGGAGATATCATTGGTCCGGTTACCACTGCATCAGGTACATTTCTGTACAAAGTTGACAGTCTTCGTTCTGGCGTGAATCAACTAGTGAAAGCAAGTCATATCCTTATCAATTTCGGAACAAACAAAGACAGCTCGAAAGCTTTTGCTGCTCAAGTACTTGCAAGAGCAAAAAAAGGAGAAGACTTTGCAGCTTTGGCAAAGGAATATTCCCAAGACAATGGTTCAAAAGATCGTGGTGGAGAATATGATTATTTCCCAAAAGGGCAAATGGTCAAACCATTTGAGGATGCTTGTTTCAATAATGCCCCCGGATCAATTGTTGGACCTGTAGAAACAGAGTTTGGTTATCATATCATCAAAGTATCAGACAAGATTTCTGATGAGATCAAATATAGTGAGATAATGATTTCAATTGCTTTGACAATGAATACCAAAAAGCAATTGAGAAGAGATGCACTTTCCTTCAAGCAACAGCTTGATGATGGTCAAAACATGGAATCCTTGGCAAAAAAGATCAAGAAAAATGTGGTTGAAACCATGTATTTCGATACTCAAATGCCCGTTCTTGGTTCTCAGTCTTTGACAAATTTTGCCTTCTCAAATGAAGTAGGAGCAATTTCCGAACCTATGGAATTGAAATACTATGGTATAGTGGTAGCACAGGTAACCGGAGTAAGAGAAGCCGGATTGGTTCCTTTCGAAGACTTAAAAGAGGAATTGACGAAGCAGCTTTTGGTGAAAAAGAAGATGAAATTGCTTAAAGACAAAGCATTTGCAATGTATCAGAAACTTAAAAATTCCGATAGACTCTTTGCAGTTTCACAAATCGATCCAACAATAGAAGTGAAATCTGTTGCCAAGGTAAGAAATAATGGGTTAGTCGATGGTGCCGGTAATGAACCCGCCTTGACTCAAAAAGCTATGCTCGCCCCACTCAATAAAATCAATGAGCCCGTTCAAGGTGAAAGCGGTTGGTATATCTATCAAGTTATACAACGAACCGATGCAGACTTAAAAGGTTTTCCCAAATCCAAGCGTGATTTGCAGATGACATTGTCTTCTCAGGCCGCATCTTCTGCTTATTCTCAATGGTTCAATGCTTTGAAAGATAAAGCTGACATCAAAGATAATCGAGGTAAATTGTTCCGCGACTAATAGAAAGCCCGCTCTATGCGGGCTTTTTTGTATCCCTATGATACCAATATTCAATCATAATGATTTATATGATGTGGCTTGTACTTCCCATGGCGGAAATCAAGCAGTGCAATCTTTGCAGGATGCAATTAAGTTCTGCAGGAATCTTGCCAATAGTCACTATGAGAATTTTCCTGTGGCTTCCTTCATCCTTCCATCAATAATAAGGGAACATGTTGTAATCATCTATGCTTTTAGTCGTATAGCTGATGATATCGCTGATGAATATGTGACAAATCATGGTATTGAAAAATCAGATCATGCTCTTTCCATAATGCATCATTTTGTCAGTATTTGTCATAAAGGTGAGTATTCAGGATCAAATCCCTTATGGATTGCAATGGGATATATGTTCAATCGGACAGGAATTCCGCTTGAACCATTCGAGCGATTGCTAGAAGCATTCATGCAGGATGTTCATTTCAAGAATATGGAATCAATGAATGAAGTATATGTCTATTGTGTCAATTCCGCTGATCCCATTGGAGAACTGATGCTACGATTGCACGGAATATGGGATTCCAAAAACAAAGATGTATCCGATGCATTATGTACTGCACTTCAAATGACAAATTTTTTACAAGATGTATCCATTGATAGAATGAAGGGAAGACTTTATATTCCTTTACAGGGATATGTCGAGGATAAAGATGTGGAAAACTATTTGGCGAATGGGAAAATAACACCTAATTTTTCGAAAGCAATGAATGCTTTCGTACGTGAGACTGAAGCGAAGTTCACTGCTTCCAAAGCAATATTTCTCACTTTACCCGGTTTTAGACTGCGATGTGAGTTGATGATAATATATCTTTCAGGATACAGAATGTTCAATAAAGTCAAGAAATATTTACCAATAATACATAGCAAACGTCCGGCATTGGAGTTCTTCGATTATTGTATTCTTGCCTTTCAGTTCATTATTTATGTTCCAACAATCATTATCAAACGTTGAATACAAGCACCGATATTGCAGAAATTGATTACTCTGTTGATTTGACAAATCAGAGTAAAACTAATTTCTACTACTCATTCACCTTCCTTCCGAAGGATGAAAGGGAAGCTATTCACACAGTGTATGCATTCTGCAGAAGAATTGATGATATCGTTGATGAACAGGATAAAGGGACATCCGAAGATATTACGAAGAAAAGAAAAAGACTTAAAAAGTGGAGGAATGAAATTGATGCTTTGTATAATGGAGGAATATTCTCAACATATTTACGACCATTGCAATCTGCAATAAGAAGATTTGCAATTCCAAAGCAGTATTTCATGACATTGATCGATGGCTGCGAACGAGATTTAATGCAAAAAAGATATGAAACTTTTTCTGAGTTAAAAGAATATTGCTATGGCGTTGCCGGTATTGTTGGACTTATGTGCATCGAGATATTCGGATATAAATACGAAGAGACTAAAGAATATGCAGTTCATCTTGGATATGCTTTGCAATTGACTAATATTTTGCGCGATCTAAAAGCCGATAAGGATAGAGGATATATTTATCTTCCTAAAGAGGATTTGCGTCGATTCAAATATTCAGAAGAAGATTTGATGAATGAAGTCTATAATGAGCAATTCATCGAGCTGATGAGGTATCAAACCAGGCGAGCAAGGGAATACTATCACAAAGCAAGAACGGCACTGCGTCCGGATGAGAGAAATTCCATGATTGCAGCTGAAATCATGGATGCAATTTACTATAGACTTCTTGAAAAGATAGAGTTAAATGACTTTGATGTTTTCTCAAAGCAAATTAGGGTTTCCACCGTTCACAAGATTGCGATTGCCATCAAGCATTGGCTTGCAACACGCATATTTGTTGGAAGAATCAAGAAGTAGTGGCACCAGGTCTGATCACCAAAACCGGGCATGGCGCCTTTCTGACTACACGTTCTGTTGTGCTTCCCAATAAAAAATGTTCTACCCCGCCTCTTCCATTAGTGGCTATGCAAATCATTGAAATACCATGATCTTTCGCATACTGATTTATTTCATCTGAAGATCTACCGCCATGAATAATATGAGGTATGACAGAAAAGCCTTCTGTATGCAATATTTCAACAATTCGTTTTAATTCTTTCTCTGCAGTACTCTCATATTCCTTTTCCACATCACTTAAATCAACGGGTGTATATCCCCAATCAACAGGAAAAATCACTGGTTCAATCACATGAATAAGGTGTATTGTCGCAGACCATTGTTTCGCCCATCCTTTTGCATATGATAAAGCTTTTTGTGAATGTTGAGAAAAGTCGATCGGGATGAGAATTGAAGTTATAGGTAACATGGTGAATATCCTATTGAATTGTAAACAACGCACATTAATATGGACGATCTTTTCTACGAAGCTTTCTTATACGTGAGATTTGTCTTTGCTTGATGAATGCGAGCAGTCTTTGTTTGATAATACGGTAAAAAATGACAAATAATCTTGTAAGGGGAATCCTTGCAGCTTTTTTTAAACCCGAACGCAAAATACGAGATAATTGCAATTGATCCGTATCGGATAACTGTAATTGAAGTTCCTTAGCTGATTGTTGCTGCACCAAATGTGTGAGAATATTACCCAATTCATGCTTCTGTTCGGATAATGTTTCAATATGGACATCATTGAAACCTAATACTGTTTCAAGATGATCATAGAGTACAGCTGCTAATTTAGCATCTTCTGCTGAAGGATCTTCTTTCAATAATGTAAGTATTTCTTTTGAGAGTTCTACAAATTCCTGTATCCGTTCAGGAGGAAGTGTAAATAATGTTTTAGGATCTATGTCAGAGACATTGACAAATATTGTTGAAAGCTCAATTATTTCATTCCCATAATTACTCATGGCTCTTTGGGCATATCGCTGAAGTCTTTCTTGCATTTGTTTCTGCAGATAAGAAATCTCGCTATTGATTGCAGATTTACGGCTTTCAGTTTGCGTAGCACGAACCGTTGCTTCAAGATCTTTTACTTTATGTTGGATATCCCTAATAACTTTTGCATCCTCAGACTCACTAGAGTGAATCGTGTTTAAAATCACTTTTGGATCAGGTTTGATATTTGCATCACCAATCTTTACGCAATGTATTCGAATATGTTCACCCAAGGCCATGCGGACTTTAGGTATATCAATATGGGCTGCGCCATCCGTAATGACAAGTATTTCAGCTTCAGACATAAAACTATCCACTCTTATATCCTGAATGGCAGTTAACAAAGCTTTCTCTAATATTGTCCCTCTTCCTTCTGACGGGATACACATGATTTCGGTTATCAAAGAATCAAAATCTGTTTTGTTTTGTACAATGTGCAGTGACCCAATCTCTGCATCAAATGTTCTGAAAAACACAGTTCCCATTTCTGTTTGATTGTTCTTCAAGAAGAAATATGCAATAGCTTTTGCAAGATGTATGCGATAGGAATCTTGCATAGATTGTGATGTGTCAAATAGCACATATACTTTCTGCTTTCGAGAATCCGGTGCATACTGTGTGCTATCAGATTGATATCTTTTGTTTCTTGGAAGTTTCGGTGCAGGCATCCATAATGATCGCTCAACCAACCGTTGCATGAACACTTCGTCTGGAAGAAGATATTGATGAGGATAGATATTGTTGATGTCTCTATAGCTTCTAATCAAATGTGCTTCATGTTCTTCTGCGGCAGGAAGATGGGGTATTACGTCTTTTGGACTAGACTTTGATTCGGCATCGGGCTCGGCTAACCAAAGTACGGGTGACAAAACATGCGTAAGTGGATGTGCAATATCTTCTAACACTCTGGCGATTTCATAAACAAGAGTAAAATCATCAGGAAGTGAATGTAAGGCACTATCGAGAAAACCATATTCCACCATTCTTGCAAAGAAAGGGGAACCTCGTAATATGGTTCTTTGGGATAATTCCATGCATTTAATTGCCTATGTTTTGGAATATGCGGGTTGTCTCTTTTTCCAAAGCTTGTCGTAACTCGCGAACTTCATCGCAAGAAGGGACCATGTTTTTTAGGAATGATTCAAGAACTTTTTTATTGTGAATAATCGTATGATCAATGTTCAATGTATCTTGAATCCATTCCAATAATGTTCTTCTCAATGGAGTATGCGACAGCGTATTCTCCAATGATTGCTTGAGGAATGAAGGATCCTCTGCAATTTGTTCAAGAACTTCCTCATAAGCAATAAGAGATCGAATTTGTTCGAATCCATTGGATGATGTAAGTGAATTATAGATTGTCGTGAAGCTTTTCTCGAATAGATGTTTTTCTTCCGGCAGACCACCTGTGCAATAAATCAAGGATAATTTTCTTATATCTTCGGCTTCTGCTAGTGTTCGGCCATCCAAAAATGTAAGGGCTCGTAGAAGGTCCAAAGACTTTGCTTGAGTTCTTGGGGAGATATAATAATCATTGTATTCCGAACTTGTATGACCTTTATGACTTTCTCTTAATGTGCGGTTTCGTGAATATTCATAATGTCTAACAACCAGATTTGTGAAATAGAGCATTTCAGCTGATATCTTGAATTCATGTGATCGATCTTCGGCTGTTATTAAACGTTTTAATCGCAATAACTCATCATACTTGATTGTTACGGGCGGTTTAATGATTCTATTGGAATGTTGAGAATATTGAACACCTATTTTAAATTGTATAAGGGGATCTTTGTCCGGCAGAACAACAGACTTGAAGAGAAATCTATCCAAGATTGCTTCTGTTACTTCACTAATACGCAGATAATTTGTTGCTGCAATTACTGTATGAAGAGGTGATGCTACCTGTTGAGTGCCACGAATCATTTTTCTTTCATTCAGCAATGATAGTAAGGCTCTCAATGTAAAATCATTGGCATCAAAAATCTCATCAATGAATCCAAAATGCGATTCCACCAAAGAGCCACGAGTATTATGCTCAATGATACCTTCCTTTAAAGATTCTATATTCAAACCACCAAAATATGTATCAGGTTGTTGTTCTTTGCTTGCTTGAACTCTGAATAAGGATGCTTCTTCAAAACATGCAAAAAGTTGCTCCGCTAGAAGTGATTTACCTGCCCCTGTTCGACTTTGCAGTAATAAATGTTCACCTGTAAGGAAAGCGCAAAATGCCTGTTCAATCACTTCTTCACGATTGATGACTCTTCTCCCAACAAAATCTTTTGCTTGTTGAATTTTGATTGCAATTTCTTCCAAAGAGAATCCTGAGCTCATGATGTTCCCAAGTATGATTATGTATTAAAATGTGAAATCTGTCTGCACTCTCACAAGAACTAAGTTTTGAGCGAGTACATTGACGGAAGATTTTTCCGTAATATAATTCACATCTGCCTGAATTTTCAAATCATGATCACTAAAATATTTTGAAATGCCGAATGCGATGTCTGTGCGAGGACCTGTCAGGCGTTCGATTTTTTCAGACGGAGTAATGGAAGTGTATCGTAATCCCAATTGTAGATCATTGGTAATCATATAAGTTAGTTGACTATCTGATCCATGACCACAAAAATGAAGAGAACTTTTAAACATATTTATTCTAATATAGGATTCGGGTACCACTATTTATAAATGAAGCTATTAAAGACAAAATCGATATTTCAGTAGAATCTAGAAATCTATACTCGACATCTGATGATTTATATCAGTATTAACTCAAAAAACAAAAAGTTCTATATCTTTGATTAAAATGGTTTTGGGCATTACATTAGGTCTATTATCGAAGTAAATACTTGTAATATGAATAATGCATCTATATAATTTTAAAGCAAAAAGTATCATAAAAGCAAATGTGACACAAACAGAATCACAGATCATTTTTTAAAAATTCACTTGAGCCTGAATCCTTAATAGAGAGCCATCTTGCAAATTATCTTGTTTCAAAAAGTCTTCATATCTTCTATTTGAGATTGTATAATTGGCTACTAGTTCAAAATTTTTATTTACTTGCCATTCTGCACCAATTTCAAGCTCTTTAACTTCATAGCTCCTAGCATCTCTTTCATGCTTTTTACCGCCAAGATAATACTGGTATCTTATATATGGAATCAGAGTAGTATTGTTGAATTTAGTATAATAGTTTAACGTTACAAACCCACCTCTTAAAGGCATAACTTCTATAGAATCTGTAACTTTGTTAAACTGCGGGCCACTTCCTTCGGTGTATTCGGCTAAAATGCCAAATGGTTTTGGATACAATACGAATGTACCTGCCAATCTTTTATCTGTATAATTTAAATTAGCATTTGTTTTCACACCGGAACTAAGATTAGCCTTAGGCATCACCCATTTTCCGGTATAGCCTTGTACGCCAAGTTCTATAATTTGATTATCAACTTCAAAGGGGTAAGTAAAACGACTTACAATGTGAGGTTCATTATTCAACTCCGGGTTATTTGCAGTTTGTCCATTATAAGCTCCAAATGCAAATAAACCATAGTCTCCACTCCCTTTTAGCCCATCATTAACTAAGCTTGATAATAACTTTCGTTTATCTTTCGGTGCCCAATAAAAAAAAACACCTAAATCTCGTTCATTGGAAACTGCGCTATTTAATGCATCATTTCTATCGAGAGGTGATCTGTTTTGACTTGATTGCATATTTTCAAAACCATAGGGCACTTTGCTTTGCCCAATTCTAAATCTATATTCATTATCATTGTCCAATCCAACATCAAAATAAGCATCTCTTAATTGAGAAAAATGTAGTCTATCTGAAGAAGGACTACTTGCAAAATCTGGTTGTACATATAAGTAAACATTATCACTAATTTGTCCAAAAATTATTACCCGCATACGCCTAATAAAAAAACCACCATCTTTTCCCCAAGACCTGTCACATTGTTCGCAACCAAGATTCTCATTACTCTCCAATAGTCTGTTATACCTTATTTGCATATAACCTCTGATGGACAAACTTTCATACCATGCTTTTTTGGGGACTATACCTGATGTCGAGTTACCTCTTGAGTTATCAGATTGAGCAAAAGTGTTGAATGAATAAAGAAAAAAACTTAAAATTAAAACTGTAAATCTCATTCTATGTGCTCAGTTGAATGTAATATAAAATAAATTAATATGATTATGAGTTAGGTGTTTTACTCGTTTCAAATCTTCTTGATTAAATTTCACTTCTTTGTACAGTTAGTCGGAATAATTCTTATCGAATTGGTACTATACACTTTTATTTGATGCCTTATGCAAATTAAGCCAAAACATGCATCGACTTATCAGATGAATAAAGAGTTGAGAAAGCAGAAATTAATGTGACAATTGGAAGTAATAGACGAATCATGAAGCGGAGTCAGAGAGTTGATAATCGGTGATTTTTCTATACAGTGTTCTTTCACTTATACCAAGTACTTTGGCCGCCATTCGGCGATTGCCGGCATATTTGGTAAGAGCAGTTTGAATGATTTGCTTTTCCATTTCCTCTAAATTGAACATTGTATCGGGTGAATATTCATCAGGAAAGGGAAGGGCGTGACTGGAAATTACAGGGAACTCTGTTATTGATTGCTCTGCTGCTCTTTGAGCCTGCATTTCAAGCTGCGCTGTTTTTTCAAAAATCGCCGCCATTGCCCTTTTGATTTCAATCAATTCATTTTTCATTTCAAGCAATGTACGAAACACAATATCTGATTCTTGAGGCAATTGAGAAGCTGATTGATATCCTTGAGAAGATATCATAATTGAATATTCAGAGGGTATCGTGGCATGATTTCCACCATGATCTCGGATTTGCTGAGATAGCATTGATTCAGTAATCTGTTTACCATGTTCAAGAGTGGTGACTGTTTCAATCACATTGCGTAATTCTCTGATATTTCCGGGCCATGATAAACTTGTAAGGAATGTCATTGCTTCTTCAGTAAAACCTCTGTAAGAGAATCTATTTTTCTTTGCAATTCTAGAGGCATAATATTCAGCGAGTAAGGGAATATCATCACTATGTTTTCTAAGTGGTGGTAAGCGCAATTGAAATGAATTGAGTCGGAAATATAGGTCTTGTCTGAAACGCCCATTACGAACTTCATATTCCATATCACGATTTGTGGCGGTAATCACACGTACATTGACTTTTCGTACTTCAGATGAACCTATGCGGGAAAACTCCCCGGACTCAAGTATGCGTAATAATTTTACTTGAGTTGCTATTGGCATTTCGCCAATTTCATCAAGGAAAATCGTTCCTTTATGGGCAACTTCAAAAAATCCTTTTCTTTGTTCGACAGCCCCTGTGAAAGCACCTCTTTCATGACCAAAAAGCTCGGACTCCAACAATGTTTCGGGAATGGCTCCGCAGTTTACGCTGATGAATGGTTGTGTTGCACGATCACTCAATCCGTGGATTGCATGGGCAAATACTTCCTTTCCGGTTCCTGTTTCACCTGTAATCAATACTGTAAGATCTGTAGGAGCAACTTTGAGTAATTGCAGCATGATATCGCGCATGATATTGGATTCGCCGATTATTCCAAATCTATCGCGCAAGAAATCCATGGTCTTGTCATCAAGAAGATCTTGAATCATCGTCATTTCCTCATGCCGTTTTTCTTCCAATCTTCCCATCCACCAAGGTAGATATAGATCTTTTTGAAACCGAGTCCAATCAAATTATTGCTTAACTCATGGCTCAATTCACACTGACCCCCACCGCAATACACGATGATGCGAATATCCTTATTCATTCCTATCAATTCAGGAATATATTGCTCGAATTCTAGAGCAAAAATATTGCGTGAATTAGGGAGATGACCTTCGGAAAACTCATGTTCATTTCTAGCATCAAGAATCATAACTGACGGATCGACCATGAGTTTTTTTACTTGTGAGTAATTGATTGCCTTTGCTTTTACAGGTCCTTGCTCTTCAATAGTTGTTTTTGAGGTTTCACCAACTTTTTGTTGCATGAGAAGTGGTTGTTTAGAAGTATCCTTTTTTACAGGTAAGGTATCTACCGGTATCTGTTGTTGTGCAGTAACAACTGTTGATGTATCGACCAACTGTTCAAATTCATCATCGGAGGCAGTTTCAAGAACTCTTTCTTCCCTAATCAATGAGATTCCTTTCGGATTACTTAATCCATTGAACCAAAAAGCCAAGACAGTCGAAATAGCGAGAATGATGAGTATATCACTCACAAGCATATTCTTTTTCATTGTTGAATACAAAATGGTGTTACATAGGGCATATTGACAGAAATATAAGCAAATTTGTCAGTATGAAAAAGGAATTGTCAGAATCTTGAACCTATAGCGAAAGAGAAAAGAAGTGGACCCTGCACCACGCCGTCAGGGGAAGATACAAAGTAAAAGCTCTTTCCACCTGAAATTCGGGCTGTTCCGACCGGTGTCTTTGCGTGAAGGGTTATGCCAATTCCATGTTGAAGATTCCCAATGGAGATTCCATCAAATGAGGTCCAAGTGGATCCTATGTCATATCTGGCCGATATATGTATCGGAACAAGAATGCTAACTGGTGTGGCCCAACGTATCTCACATGACCCCAGTAATAACTGAGAACCTCTTTGGTCATCTTCTCTTTTCCCAAAAAACATGTCATCTCTGCCGAGTGAGTAATATTCTGGATTTGGTGTGGCATTGTCCGAAAAAATGGACATGAATTTTGGGGTGACTGTTATATGATTGTTTGTGATGGATTGAGAATAAGAAGCTGTCATTCGAGAGAATATTTGTTGTTTTTGCAACACCGAGAGACTTGTTTCAAGTGAAAGATCAACCAAAGATCCAAAACGGGGTAAATCAGCATCATCCCTTGTATCTATATTACTCGATAATTTCCAAGTTAGAATAGGTGAATATGCTACATTGGAATCGTTTTGAATGTTATAAATACGTTGTTGTTCATATCGGAATCTAGACTGTAATATCCCGGTTCTACCTAATGATCGCGTTAGATCAGCAATGATGCCAAATCGATCCTCTCGCAATTCTCCCATTCGTTGAATATCATAAGTTTCCTTTGAATCACGCAAAGTACGTGAGTAAAGAAAGAGTTGTTTGAATCCGGAATATCCTCGCAATGACATTCCCCATGATGTTTCGAATAGATTATTGAATCCAAGCGAGACAATACCTGTTCGATTTCTAGCTCCACCGAAGAATGATAATTCAGACCAAATACCACTTCCAAAAAGATTCTTATCATATGCATCTATCAATACTTGTCCATACCGCTCATTGTCCACTCTTGCGCCAATACCAAGATATTGCGGTGCTTTTTCACGCACATATACGACATATTCCAGTGAGTCACCCTTAATTTTTGGATTAATGTCAATTGCTTCATATTCATTGCCTGAACTTAAGACATCCCATCGCTGATTTATGGCTAATGCATTCAAGCGATCTTGATCTAAAAACAATGTCCTTAAGTTCTTATTAGATCCACGCAAAGTGTTCCCGGAATAAACAATGATCTTGGGTTTATTCAATTTCCAATGTATAGTCTGAGTTGTTGAATCTATGATTGGATGGTATTGAATGAATGAAAGTGAATCTGACCGTAATATGCGAAGCAGGCTATCTTGCATTTGCTCTTTGGTATAAGCTTGAGTGATCATCTCACTGAGACGTATCGATGTATTATGCGGGATGTCTTCATTGCTTTCAAGCAATGAGTGTTTCCAATTACGTATTTCGTATTGATTTGTGTCTTTCATTTGAGATGCAAAGCGAACTGTATGGGCTGCAATTGAATCCTTTATAATACCTATCATATGTAATGCAGCAATTTCTCCTTTTACAATCGATAAGGGAATATGAGAGGGATCTGTGTTTTTGGAATCACCTAGATCAGGTGTAATTGTAATGGGGGATATACTTAAACTCTTTTGTTCTTGATCTTTTAATAAAATGCCAACCACTTGCTCAGCAATTGTCCAAGGTGTGTTTAATTCATCTTTTGAAAGCAATGCTGATGTTGAATTCACGGTGATGATGATATCGGGATTGAATTCATGTTTAACTACTTGCACGGGAATATTGTCTAGAATACCTCCATCTACCAATAACATAGAATCATAATATACCGGAGAATAACGTAATGGAATGGTGGAACTTGCTTTGATGATCGTAGGTAAATCGCCATGTGCATGGACGATGGATTTACCCGAAATCAAATCTGTGGATATGGCTCTAAAAGGAATCTTCAATGAATCAAATGTATTGGGTGCAAAGTATGGCGCATTCCAAATGTATTGCTGCAAATGTGATTGGAATGGTTTCCCTTTTGAAACTGCTTGAGGAACATCAAATGAAAAGGTTCGAAGACGCATTGAAAAAATATGTCTGTCATCTGCTGTTTTCTGATCAAGAAACATATCATGTCTATTACTTTCTGAACCGGGAGCGACAATCATTTTCCAGTCTTCTGATAACACAATGTGTTCAAGTTCATTTGCCGAATATCCTGAAGCATATAATCCACCGATATATGATCCTATGCTTGTACCAACGATATAGTCTATTGGAATATTATGCCGTTCAAGCACTTTCAGCACGCCAATTTGCGCCATCCCTCTAAATCCACCACCACTGAGAACAAGCGCTATGCTTGGCCTTTGTTTTGTTTTTACTTCATTTGCATGAGACGTATAAGAACATATACCGAGCAACAAAAAGAAGCAACAGAGTAAATACTTACAATATGTGAATATGAAACTGTACATAGATTGGATTACTTTATTCAAAGCTACGATGTTTGATGGGTTTGAAAGCCATAAGAGAATATTATCTCTATAACCAATCATGTCATAAATGTGATTGCGATGCCCAAACATTCTTCCAATAATGTAATTCTCCTTTCAGCTCCCCAGATTTCTATATCAATAAGCGCTTTCTGTTTTGTATGCAATGAAATGGTCATGACATCATCATGGATATCGCAATGAAGTGAATCAATTAATTGTTGTTGCCTGCGATCTAAACCTTCGGCAATTCTTAACATTCCGGCAAGTATGGAGACAATCCTTTGTCTTTCAGGAGAATAGGAGTTGAAGAGAGGATGTTTTTTTTTGGGATGACTTTTTCGGTGATAGCGAGCAATCATTCCTATCATCTGAGATTCATCATTTGTGAAGCCGGGCATGATGCAGTGACTGATGATATATTGGCTATGATGATGATGTTGTTCGGGAGAAATATGGTATCCAACATCGTGAAGTAGGGAAGCTGCTTCCAATAATTCTCGTTCTTCATCACCCAGATTGTGTTTATGAATTGTGTCATCAAAAATCTGCAAAGCCAATTTCTTGACATGATCCGCATGTTCTATGTTCACTTTGTACAATTCACACAAAGAATACACAGTATCATATCGCAATTTTGTAAGATGATGAAATTCATGAATATCTTTTTGCTTGTCAATGGTGTCAAACACTATCCCTTCACGAAGGGCATAAGAAGATATCAGGATTTTAGATATTGACAACGATTGCAGATAATGTTCCAAAATGAGTGAACCTGCAATGATGATATCTGCTCTTTTTGATTCAATTCCGGGGATGAGCATCCGATCTTCGGTTCTTGGAGCATTGATTAATGTGTTGATGATGGAATAGATATCATCTGACTGTATACTGATCCCATTCAATGTTTCAGGAAGTCTTCTTTGCTTTTCAGCATAAATCATTGATACGATTGCATGTATAGTCCCACTGGAACCAATCACGGAATCGAATCCGATATTCTGGATGGATCGAATGCATGCTGAGAGTTCCCCATTGATGAATGTTCTACATGCTTGCACTCTTTCGGGTGTGATCAATCCATCAGGAAAAAATCTTCGTGTAAGTCTCAATGCACCAAGCTTTGCGCTATGTACATGTAATAAATTTCCGAATTGCCCAATGGCAGATTCTGTGCTGCCACCACCAATGTCAATAATGAGGGCCTTTTGCGTGATGATGGGTAAAGCATGTGAAACACCTACATAGATTAATCGTGCTTCTTCAATCCCTGAAATAACATCTATATGAATATTGGCTTCTTCCTCAACAAGGGCTATGAATTCATCTTTGTTTTCGGCCTCTCTTAATGCACTTGTTCCAATAGCTCTGACCACAACATTGGCTTTTTGGGCCATAATCGCAAATCGCTTCATTGCTTTTATCCCCCTTTCCATTGCGGCATCAGACAATCTTTTGATATCAGTCGCAGATTCTCCAAGACGTACCATTTCTTTTTCACGAGAAAGAATACGTAAAGAACCTTTCTCAGATACAGATGCAATGATAGCATGAAACGAATTGGTGCCAACATCTATAGCAGCAATACGCTGATTATGATCTTCGTTTTGATCTACCATGTGACTGGGAAGTGAGAACAGTTGTTTTTCCATCATCATAAAGGATGGAATCATTGGTTGAAGTTGTTTTAGAACGGAAAGAGGGGATAAAGCTAAATAGAAATCTTCTCAAAAAGCCAAGTAATGCCAAGCCGGCAAATACCAGGATAAGAATGATGCCGATGAAAAGTAGAAATAATTTACCCATGATACATCAGAATTGAACTTCTGTCTTTAATGCGATTTCTTCCAATATGGCACTCACATGTAAACATTCGGACAATGGACCTTCATATACGGTAGCCTTTCCTGAATTATGCACCTCCCACGTTAATTGCTCAGCCTTTTCCATAGAGCAATGAACGGCTCTCAATATTTGAAATATGACTTCTTCAAATGAATGATGCTCATCATTGTATAATACAACCTTCCCATGAATAGATCCGGTAATGGTATCCAAGGTCTGTAAAGATTGCTCTTCTTGAGTATTCGGAAACATTGACAAAACCAAAAGAAACACACAATTATGTAAACAAAAATAGTGAACATCTCATTTTAACGACCCATCTACTTTTTTTGAATACTATAATATATTTGTTAACTTTGACTCATCGGTCAATTAATTTCAGCAATCGAATGGCTAGAACCAAGTCAGCTCCGGAAAATAGAGAAGCAAAAAGAGTCCTTATTGTTGAGACTGCTATAGGAATATTTGCCTCAAAGGGTTATCACGCCGCAAAGATGCAAGATATTGCTGATTCTCTAAGTATAGCCAAAGGAACACTTTACGAATATTATACAGATAAAGAAGACTTATTTCTTGGTGTCTATGATTATTGGATGGACTTATATGAAGCATCCATGATGCGGGCTATGGAAGATCACTTTGATCCTGTATCAAAAGCCGATGCATTAATCGACACAACGGTCGAATTTTATGAGCAGCATGCAAAATACGCACCTTTATTATTGGAGTTTTGGGCTCATGCACTGAGGAGTAATTCGGATTCATTCCTGATTCGAATACGAGAGATGAAAAAAAGGCTGAGTCTATTGGGTACGGAAGTCGCGACTCAGATGCAGACACTCAAGTTGTTTCGCAATGTGGATTCAGAGTCATTTGCAGTTTTGGAATTGGGAATTTCCGACGGCATTTTCCTTCAGTGGGTCATAGATGGGCAAACATATTCACTAAGAGAAGCATATAAATTCAGGCAATCGGTAATTGGTTCAGGATTGATGACAGATACATTGCGAACACTCGTTGCAGGAAAAGTAGAAAAGAAATTACGGAAAGGTTTTTTACATACATCATTTGTAAGGAAAGAGCATACATGAAACATGTATTCCATTTATTGATGACTGTTTTCATGCTTATTGCAAGCTATGAAATTCATGCTCAAACAACAGTACAAGTACCTATCAAGGTAACTGATGAAAACAATTCGCCATTAATTGGCGCGACAGTAAGAACTCAGTCTTATGGAGCTAAAACCAAAGAAAATGGAGAAGGCATTCTGCAATTATTGCCCGGAAAATACACTTTGTCAGTTTCTTATGTTGGCTATGCTGCTAAGCTCGTTGACATTACAGTGCAATCGCAAATGTCAATGCAGGTAGTACGATTGTCAACCGGTGAAACTCGTACCCAGGATATTACAGTGTTTGGAGCTTCACGTAGGCAACAAAAAATCACAGAAGCTCCTGCTTCTGTATCAGTTGTTATGCCGAATGAACTTGCACGAGCAACTTCACATGGTCAGGTTGCAAAGACAATCGAGAGTATCCAAGGTGTAGATGTAGTTCAAAGTGGCATGAATGATTTTAACGTAAACATGCGAGGATTCAATAATTCTATCAATCGTCGCGTATTGGTATTATTGGATGGAAGAGATCCTTCAACTCCACTTTTGAATCTTGTGGAATGGAATTCATTCCAAACAAATATGGGTGATATTGCTTCCATTGAGGTCGTGCGTGGTCCCGGATCCGCTCTCTATGGGTCTAATGCATATAATGGAGTTATCAATATCACTTCAAGCGCGCCGAAAGACATTCAAGGAACACGGGTTAGCCTAACCGGTGGCCAGTTTAACACATTCCGTGGGGATATACGACATGCCGGCGGTATTGGTTCATTGTATTATAAACTCAATGCCGGTTATTCAACGCAAAGTCAAAGTTGGGTCAATTCAAGAGATACCACAAAAGGTGGTGTTTTAGAGTATCCGGGTTTGGCTCGCGATGTAACTGGTAATCGTGCTGGTGTAGGAAATATCACCAGCATTGACTCTCTCATCAATGCAAATCGAAATGCTACGAATATGTTCGGATCCGCTCGTTTTGATTATGAATTGGGAAATGAAGAAAGAGTGACCGCTGAAATGGGATTTTCTCGTTATGGTGGTGAGTATTTTGTGAATCAAACAGGACGCATTCTTATCAATGATGTAGAAAAACCATATATGCGTTTGGCCTATAATTCTTCATCATTGAATGTTCAAGCTCATTGGAATAGAAGAAATACAATTACACCGCAAATTGTGATGAATGCTGCAGCTAGCTCTGCGGAAAGAAGTGATGTGTATGTGATTGATGCTCAATGGAATGGCTCTTTTATGAGTGATGCCATGAAATTAATCGTGGGGGCTTCTCATGAATATCAAGCTGTAAACACGTCATTGCTTGGTACTTTGCCACTATTGAATCCTGATGCTCTTCACAATAATTTTAGCGGTCTATATGCTCAAGCAGAGATTGAGATTCTTACTTCTTTGAAATTTGTTGGAGCAGCTCGAGTAGATCGCTCAACTTTTTTTGATACGCAATTCTCACCAAAAGCAGCATTGGTGTTTTCTCCGATCCAAGACCATACATTCCGATTAACATTGAATCGATCTTTCCTTAGACCAAGTTATGCTGATTTGTATAGATACTCTCCTGCCGGAGCACCCGTAAATCTTGCATCCATAGATACATTGATTTCCTCTAGAAATGGCATTGCTCCGCTAGGTCTTTCGAGAACAACTCCTCAATTGAATCTTGGAAATCCGAATATTCAAGTCGAAACTGCAATGTCATATGAAATTGGATATAAAGGAATCATCAATGAGGATTTCTTTGTGACGGTTGATGCATATGTAAATAGAAGAACAAACTTCATTTCAGTCCCTTTGGGAGGATTAGCACCTGATGTATATTCACCTGTACGATATGACAATCAAAAAGCAAATGATGAACTCAAAGCCGAATTGGACAAGATTAACAGACAATTTTATGATCGTTTGGCCAGAATGCCGCAAACCGGTTCACCTGCTTTGATTATAACTCCTAAAAACATTGGTGTTATTAATGAATATGGTCTTGAGCTCGGATTGAATTACTATATAATGAAGGGACTTTTATTCCAAGCCAATTATGCTTACCTTGATGTTACTGTTGAAGAGAATACATTGCAAGCACAGAAAATTGTACCGAATACATCTCCTCATAGAGTGAATGTAGGACTTCAATATGAAAGGAATGGATTCGAATTCGGTGCACAAGTTCGTGGTGTGAAAGGATTCACATGGGTCGCAGGTCTCTTTGAAGGATATGTTCCTGAGTACTGGCTACTAAATCTAAATATTGGATATTCCCTCACTCCGGAATTAAAAGCAAGTGCTACGATATTCAATGCTTTAGACAGAAGGCATTATCAGATTTTTGGAGGAACGATTCTCCAAAGAATGGCAAGCATGAATCTCACATTGAATATCTAAAAAATAAAAAAGGCTCTGAGAAATCAGAGCCTTACTTATTTGATTGTCGGTGTGGCGGGATTCGAACCCACGACCCCTACTACCCCAAAGTAGTGCGCTACCGGGCTGCGCTACACACCGAATGGAGTACAAATGTAGGGTTTTTTTTGATAAGATTCCACGTAGATTTACCTCAAGGTAATACCATCAATCTTTCAGTGAGTACAATACCTTCAAATTGCACGCAGATAAAGTATGTACCGCTTGATAAACCATCTGTATTGAGTTGAATTGAATGATTCTTGCCCAATGATTGAAGTTCATTGAATTCGATGGTAGTGAGTTTCATGACTTTTCCATGAATATCACGTATTGTGCATAGATATGTTCCTGTTCGAACGATAGGGAATTCAATAGATACATCATCGGATGAATGTGTCGGATTTGGAAAGACCTTCAATGCTAATGGTGTTTTGCCATTGATGATTAAACGCTTACCATCTCCTTTTTCGCAAACTTCCAATTCAATGATTCCATCATTAAATGAAATATCTGCATTCTGTGCGCCATTCCATTGTACAGGTAACCAATTCAATGTTGCTGAAGTAACAGTATCCAATTGAATGATGCCTGAAATCGTTGTCAATAATGAATCATAGCGAGAAATAACTGTATTATTGAGTGCAATGTTAATGACTCGATTTCCGCTTTGATCGAGATAGCTCGACATCATACCATCTGTTGTACTCTTGGGATAAAAGAAAGCTCCGTTAACTTTAAAGGAAAGAGTCATTTCACCAAGTATGGAGTCTGCCCCTGGCACTGAACTGATAATTGGTATTTCATAGCTAACTGCTTTAGGATCAGCTTTTGTGCTATTGTCAAAACGGATAGACATCGAAGGAAGATTAGCTGTAACTGAAAGAGGAATAGATACCACAGCATCGCATGATGTTTGTTGAATATTTGTGACTATAAGAAGTGTGTCTGTTAATGTTCCGGGAGTATTCATCAAGATAGACACAGTATATTCTATTGAATCATTTGGCTGAAGTGTATAAGGCAAAGATGGTTTTGTGTTACTAATCACAAATGGAGCTTGTAAACCAAATAATCCTGATGTTATAGTTGCCGGGGCATTACCAATGTTACGTATTGTAACAGATTGTTTGGTTGTAAAACCAAGAGGTTGATTCTGAACAGTTAGACTAGTAGGATTTGCTGTGAGTATGGCACTTTTGCCACTACCTTGAATTGTGATCACATCTATCGTATCGCAAAGTGGATGATGCACTTCAATATTGACATTTTGAGTTTGAATGAGTGAAACATCATATTGAACAATACACATCGCACTGTCATTTGGAAGAATGAATGATTGCTTTGTGTTTAAAGTCCAGCTTGCATTACCAATCAATCTGATACTGTCAGCAGGTAGAATTGAAGGTGTGCGATTGATGATGAAGATTGAATCTCGAACTATTGAACCTATGCATCCTGTAGGCAATGTAAAGGCTCTTTGATATGAAGTTGAGTCTAAATGACGATATGCCAACTCAAAGACTTCCTTTTTTGCCAGTATGTGAATAGTCCATGTGCTGTCATTCACCGCATTACTGAAAATAATGAGACTATCTTTGTACAGATCTGGTTTTCCATTGGAGTTAAAGGCTACTGTAACATTAATACTATCTCCACTTCTGACAATGACTGGGAACACAGTAGGTTTTGTTATTGAAAAACCAGGATTTATCCCTTTGAATTTCATTGAATCAATTGTCAAAATACCTGACCCCGTATTTCGGATCAGAATATTCTGCCATATGGTGTCATCTTTACAAATGACTGATTGTAAGATCCGTATATTCGTATCGCTTGCAATTATGGGGAAGGTGGGGATATGTAATATGTTGCCTGCAGATTGAGATATGATTGCAACTGGTTCATGCAAATATTCATTTATGGTTGTAAATCGAGAATTGGATTGCACTGCCATCAGGTAATACAATGAATCCGGAAATGTATTGACATCATCGAAAGGTATACTCAATAAACCGCTATTTGTAGGTATTTGTTGTACATCAAATTGTTGCCACCTACCTGTATTGGATTTTAAGTAGAAACGCACCGAATCCCCACCTGAAAAACCCAATTGAAATCCGGGGTTTCTCTTTACTTGAGAAGCATATTCAATCGTTACTCCACGATAACTTTCTTGACCATTTTGATTTGCAATCGGAAATGCATTCGGATTACCTTGAGGATAAATCGGAGCTTCGAATCGAAAACGTCCTTCACCTCCGTACGTATTCCCTAATCCTCCGGAAGTAACGCCTTTCAGCATGGTGATTGATGAACGAGCTCCACATCCAATATAACCTCCTGAACCGCCACCCCCATAAGGGTCATTGTCTTCTCCACTTGCACCTTTGGCTTCAATGATGATATCGCTTATGCTGTTTGCTTGGAGAGATATGGCGCCACCTGCACCTCCACCATAACCTGAGCAAGTGATTGATCCAAATCCTGCTCTTGGATTTCCAGTTGCACCTCCACTTCCACCGGCAATTGGAACCACTGCTCTATTTCCATGTGCTTTTCCACCGTTAATTCCATTTGAGGAAGCTCCATCGGTTCGAAAGCCACCTCCACCACCAGATAATCGATCGGTTGGGGATGTTCCGCCACCATAAGAGCCATCAATGGCACCGGTGCTTCCAAATGAGCCGGAACCGGACATTCCATAAGGATGACCTGTTCCTCCACCTCCTCCTTCAAATGCTCTACATTCACCGCCCCTTACTCCTGTGATGGAATTTCCTGAAATATTGTCATTTGGATTTGGACTTCCGGAACTTATGCCTCGCACACCATAATAATCTCTCGTAAACGGAACTCCGGAACCATTTCTACCACTGGGAGCACCACCGGTATAGCCATTTCCGGCACTTGATGTTGGATTTGTGATGTCGCAGAATGGTCCTGCACCACCTCCTCCCCCGGGGCCACCATTTTGTTTATTTGCATTAACGGAAATCACACCGCCACTACCTTGCACATTTCCTTTCACGATAAGTGTAAAAGGAAGATAGCCTTGATTGCCAATGACATAAGGATCGCAATCATTGGTGCTGACTTCAAACTTACCATTCAAAGGGAGTATCATTGAATCAATGATCATTGCTCCTCTTCGTGATCGTTTACCCCAAGTGCCCTCACCAAATATGCTTGTTTGAGAATTGCTGACTCGGTTGCCGAATGCGAAAGGTTGAACAATGTATAATGTATCAATTGATGATTGTATGCCATTGACCATCACGCAAATTGGAATGCGGAAATTATTTGTAAGCAACGACCAATCAGATGAATTTGGATTTGGTCCGCCTGCACTTCTTGGATTGACAAATGCCTGAATGCTGATAACTCGACCTTCCCAACTGATAATGAAAGGGGAGAAGATGACGGAGCTTGAATCTGAATCACGAAGAGTTTTAACCCGTATCGCATCACCGGGATTATTAAGGTAAAAACCATCTGCTCCAAATGAACCTTTATCTGCTGCCGGAGCCAAGATTTCCATTGCAGTGTTCAAACCGGGTGTACATAAATCGGGTATGATTGCAGAAATACTCGGTTGACCAAAGACTTTTACCCCGGGCAACATTGCTAAGAGGATGAAGAATGGGATATATAGTATTCGAGTTGACATGAATATCTCGTTAATGAAATGAATGGTCAATCTTGCTACACAATACTTTTAAAAAGGAACATCCTATTCCTGATTTTTTGCATTGATTCCCAATTGATCTATGCGATAACGTAGCTTTGCCCTTGAAACGCCGAGAATTTTAGCAGCCCTAATCTGATTTCCATTTGTTTTGGAAAGTGTTTGTAATATGAGATCTTTCACCACATTGTTCATGAGAACACCATCTTGATGAATTTGCAAAAAATGTTGTCCTTCAGCTAAATCTTTGTGCTTTTGTGATTGCGAAGACACTCGTAAAAAAGACAATGATTCTTTTGAAATCGTATCTTCTGATTCTAAAAGAATAATACGCTCAATCACATTCCGAAGCTCTCGAATATTACCTTTCCATGGGTGATGTTGTAATATCTCGGCTGCTTCAGGAGAAAAACCTGAAACAGTCTTACCAAATTTTTTATTGAACTCTGTAACGAATACACTAGCAAGGGGAAGAATATCTTCCTGTCTTTCTCGTAATGGAGGTAAGTGAATCGTGGCAACATTCAATCGATAAAAAAGATCTTCTCTGAATTTTCCTTCTTCAACCAATTGTTCAAGATCGCGATTGGTGGCTGCAACAATACGGACATCAACCTCCACTTCTTTGGTTCCACCCAATCTGTAGAATGTTCTCTCTTGTAACACGCGCAATAATTTAACCTGCATCTCCAAACTTAATTCACCCACTTCGTCAAGCAAAATCGTTCCTTTATCTGCTTGTTCGAATCTACCGGGCTTTACTTTTTCTGTTGCTCCGGTGAATGCACCCTTTTCATAGCCAAAAAATTCATTTTCAGCAAGTTCTCTTGGTATTGCTCCACAATTTATTGTTATGAATGGTTGCCTGGAACGACCACTTCCTGAATGGATGAATCTGGCCATCAATTCTTTGCCTGTACCTGATTCCCCTAGAATCAATGCTGTGGTATCTTCTGCTTTTGCAACTATCTGTGCAATCTGCACTGCCTTTCTAATTGCAGGAGAAGTACCCAAAATCTCTGTGGAATCATCCATGAAGAGATTGGCTTCCAACTCTTTGACTTTTTTCCGCAAAGCACTATTGATCAATGCACGATCAACTGTTACTTCCAATTGATCTTTATCGAATGGTTTGATGATGAAATCATCTGCACCGATACGCATCGCGCGAACGGCAAGCTTGATATCTGAAAAGCCGGTGATCAAAATGATGGGGAAAGCCATCCCTGCAGAACGAATTGCATCAACAATTTCCAATCCATTCACAGGGCCAAGAAAGATGTCCAGGAGGAGAAGGTCAGGTTCGGATTGCCTGAATGAATCCATGGCATCTTCCACAGATTCAAAACAAGAAACACCGGCATATTTGTCTTCCAATGCTTCTGAAATCAGGGAAGTCAAAGCCGGGTCCATTTCAAGGACGGCAATTTTATATGCCTGAACTGACATTTACAATTTCAATCAAAGTAAATAAAGGAACACATCACCCGAATTGTTGGATTCGGGGCTGCAATGATGTTCAGCGAATATAGATAATTATTGATCAATATTCTACAGTTCTGGCGATTTATCGCCAATGACTTAATAGATGCTGACTATCCCGCGAATGGCTTCCCCGGAGCTTGTTCGCAGAATATACCCATACATACCGGTCGGGAACATCTTGGCAAGTGACTGTACATTTTTGTAGTGTTCACCATTTATGGAGTAAAGGTCAAGTTCAGCATCGGCAAAATTATCAGGAATGATAAAAGAACGAGAATTGGGATTCCAAAGTAGTGGATTTGTTGAAGTTAATTCTTCTGCCACTTTTGTGGCATTGCCGACATTAAAAACCAAAGTTTTTGATATTCTATCTGAAGGGTCTTCTTCATTGAAAAAATCAAAAATAAGAGTAGAGACACCGGCTTTGGGCTCATTAAACACTGCATAATGATCCACATATGCGGTGAATGCATTGGTGTCTTGGCCCGGTCGAAGGGTTAAAGGTTTGCCACCGGCAATATTCCTTGCATCGACAACTCCAAAAGAATAGCATTGTTCCCAGCAAAAATAGGCTCTATGTGAAGGGGACATTTGGGTGGTGTCCATCGTAACCCATACACGTACTGGTGCAGACCCGATATTCTTTACATGAAGATTGATTTTTGCAACATCTACATCAAGATCAAAATTAACAGGCCCGGAAGGAGATTTGGTGAATTCCAAACTTTGAGCATTAAGGGTTGTGAAAAAAGAGCTGAACACAAGTCCAAACATCAGGACGGCATATGTGAAATATCTCATTTCTAAACATTTGATAATGTGAAACATTATGTGGAAAAACTACCGAATACTTGGCTTAACAACAAGTTTTTTTTAATTTGTAGAGGTCGTTTTTAGGCATATCGCCTTCTTCTTGAAAGCGGTCAAGTCACCAAACCCTTATGGAGCTCATATGAAAACTCTTATTTCGTTCTTGTTTGTCGGTTTTCTAACTCTGACCATGTGCATCAATTTATTTGCACAAGACAATTCAAAGCAAGTCATTCCGGCTGCTTCGATCAAGAATATCAAAGGTGAAAAGGTGAATTCGGCTACCATCACAAATGATGGGAAACCAATATTGCTAAACTTTTGGGCCACTTGGTGTAAGCCATGCATTCAGGAATTGAGCAATCTCAGCTCTCTCTATGATGACTGGAAAGAAGCAACAGGTGTCAAAATTGTTGCCGTTTCTGTAGATGATGTCAGAAATTCTGCAAAGGTCGCTCCATTTGTTAATGGAAAACGTTGGGAGTATGAAGTGTATTTGGATGAAAATGGTGATTTGAAAAGAGCGATGAATGTCAACAATGTACCTCATGCATTTTTGATAGATGGTAATGGCAAAGTTGTTTGGCAACATAATTCCTATGCGCCCGGCGATGAAGAAAAATTGTATGAGGTTATTAAACAAGTGGCTGCAGGCCAAGAAGTAACCGGCCATTAAACAGTCATGCCAATGAACAGTAGCAGCATGTGTTCATTGGTATTTTACATTCCTCATTTTCGGCAATGTCTATGCGTACATTTTTACCGGCTCTACTCGTATTTTTTTCAGTTATATCTCTTACAGCTCAAAATCAGAATGACGGAGTGATTGGCGGCAATTTCCAAGTTGATGTCCAGTCTTATGCGCCTGATTCTCTCATTGGTGCTCAAAATGTACCTGAAAAGCTACGTTCCAATGCTTTCCTGAATTTGAATTATACCAAAGGTAACTTTAGTGCAGGCATCAGATATGAATCATATTTGAAGGAAATTCTTGGGTTTTCACCGAACTGGGGAGGAAAAGAAGGAAATGCAGGGATAGGATATCGATATGCTCGATATACCAATGATGACATTGATGTGACCATTGGTAATTTTTATGAGCAATTCGGTAATGGAATGATTCTTAGAACCTATGAAGAGCGCGGATTAGGTTTGGACAATGCTTTAGACGGCGTAAGAACAAAATTAACGATGATCAAAGGTTTGCAGATTACGGGTGTTTTTGGGAAGCAACGCTCATTCTTCACTGTCGGACCAGGTATTGTACGAGGAATCGACGGTGAATTATTACTCGAAGATTTCCTCAAGAATTTCGGTGATAATGTTTCCATATTACCGGAAGGTTGGAGATTACGTTTTGGTGGTGGGGTTTTAAGTAAATATGAACAAGATCTTGATCCAACATTGAATTTGCCTGAGAATGTGCTTGCCTATAATACGCGGATGACATTTCAAGCTGGTGGATTTGCTCTCGATGCTGAATATGCCTATAAAATAAATGACCCCAAAACAACAAATGTGAATACCTATAATCCGGGTAGAGCATTATATGTGAATGGTTCTTATTCCGCTCCCGGCCTTGGCATTAATATTTCGTTGAAATCTCTTGATAATATGGACTATCGCTCCAGTCGCCGTTCCCAGCTTACCGATCTTGTGTTGAATTATCTTCCTGCCGTAACAAAACAGTATACATATAGATTGTTGACATTATATCCTTATGCAACACAGCCAAATGGCGAAATTGGTGTGCAAGCTGATTTGTTGTATACATTTCCAAAAGGAAGTTTTCTAGGTGGCAAATATGGTACTTCTATCAATATCAACTATGCTCGCGTACATTCAATAGATTCTTCACGGAATCTTAGTGATTCGAATGCAATTGAAGGTAATCTCTACAATACCAAATTTCTCCAATTCGGCGACAGAGTCTTTTTTGATGATTTCAATGTAGAGATTCAAAAAAAGTGGTCGAAAGATTTCAAAACAAATTTTGGTTTCATGAGGCAGTATTATCTCAAAGAGCTCATTGAAGTATTACCCGGAACAGGTGCAATAAAAACTGATGTTATTACATCGGAATTTATTTATTCAATAACCTCAACTCAGACTATTCGACTCGAAATCCAACATATGGCTGCTGAACATAGAAAGATTGATGCTGCCGGAAATGATTTGGATGCTGAAAAGGATGGAAATGGTAAAACCATTTCCCCAAAATTGGATAATAATAATGGTAGTTGGATTTATGCCTTAGCTGAATATACAATTGCGCCTCAATGGTTCATTTCCGTATTCAATGAATATAATTACGGCAATGAAGATCCCATTAGAAGATTGAATTATCTAAGCGGTAATATCATATATGTGAAGGATGCACTTCGCTTGACGATAGGATATGGAAGAGTGCGTGGGGGAATTCTCTGTGTTGGGGGTGTTTGTCGCCCGGTTCCTGCATCAAATGGTTTTTCTCTTTCAGTTTCATCCACATTTTAAAAGAGTGTTATATGAATTCGGCGAAAATATCTCTGTTGTTATGTGTGATGTTTGCATTGATCTTGTCCTCTTGTGATGAGATTGCACCTCCATATAAGCAGACAGGTGGTGTAGTGGTGGTAAAGGGAACTCAAAAAGTTCTCATTGAAGACTTCACAGGATTCCGTTGTGGCAATTGTCCGGCTGCTGCCCAAATAGCAACAGATTTGTATGATGCTTATAAAGGTAAAGTCATTGTGCTTGGCATTCACAGTGGTGCAACATTTGCATCACCTAGAGGAAAATTGTATGCAACTGATTTCAGAACTACTGTCGGCGAAGAATTATTTGCAACATTCCTTGGCTTGACGGGTGCACAACCAAATGGTATGATCAATCGCTCCGGAAGTAATGGCAAAATTATCGCTCCTGATGGGTGGGCGGCACAGGTTGCTGCAGAACTTGAAAAAGAAGCTAAAGCATCGATTGATCTTACTCCCAAATATGATTCGTTAACACAGATTTTAACTGTCGATGTGCAAGTGAAATGGCTCTCTGCCGGTGGTCCTGATGATCATTTGGCTCTGTACTTGAGTGAAGATTCTGTCATTTATGCTCAAAAAGATTATAGCAGACCATCCAAAGGTTTATCTGAGGATGATTCAAATTATGTCCATATGCACATGCTTCGTGGTGCAATTGGAGAGTTTGGAACATGGGGTGAACAAGTAGCTTCAAAAGCAGTAGGAACATCCATAACAAAACGATATACCCTAAGTTTTGCAGGCAAACCCTGGAGACCAAAATATTGTTCAGTGGTAGGCATTTTGCACGATAAACAAGAAGGTTCTGTCATTCAAGTGAATGATGCAAAAGTCAAATAAATTTAAAGGAAGAAAGTATGAGTTCTAGTACTGTTAACTGGACAGGCATGATCAAATTCATTGGTGCAACTGTTTTGAGCATTGCCGCATTATCAATTGCAATGTTTCTTGTAGGAACGATTTCGCCCGGTTCTGATACTTTGGGTTCTCATCGCTGGATGACCGGCATGATTATGTCAGTTATTGGAATGATTATTGGTATTTCTGCAACATATGCCCCTAATCCATTGGATGAACCAGGAAGTTCTTCAGCCATTTTTACGAATATGTTTGAATGGTGTGGAATCATGGTATTCTTTGGTGGTATTGCACTGTTTCTGTCTGCCCAAGCAGCTCAATTTAAATTCTAAATAGATTTGGAACTATATTCCATGCAAGTTCTTGACTATGCTCAGGATGTACATTCAGTTCAGGAGACCACTCAAACATTTGCAGGGATCACCGAACAATTGATAAAACGTATCAATGATCAACAATCATTGAATGTTTTTTTATCAATGAATCCAAATGTGATTCAAGATGCACAAAGCATTGATCAACATAATCATGAAGGGATGTCATTAAAAGGGATGACAATTGCGGTAAAGGATAATATATCTACCACCGGAATGCCTATGACCTGTGGATCCAAAATGCTCGAGCACTTTCAACCCATGTATGATGCCACCGTGATAGAACGATTGAAAAAGAATGGAGCAATCATTCTTGGCAAAGTAAACATGGATGAATTCGCAATGGGATCCAGTGGTGAAACTTCGTATTTCGGCCCAACACATCATCCGCAATTTCCCGGTTATGTTCCCGGTGGTTCATCTTCAGGATCAGCTGTATCAGTAGCTGCCGGGTTAAGTCATGCTTCTTTGGGATCTGATACAGGTGGATCAGTAAGGCAGCCTGCCGCCTTCTGTGGGATCTATGGATTTAAACCAAGCTATGGGCGAATATCACGCTATGGTCTTACCGCATTTGCATCTTCATTGGATCAGATTGGTATTTTCTCCGGTGATGTTGCAACGATGGCATTGGTGTTTGACGCAATATCAGGTCATGATTCCCATGACTCCACAACCGATCCAAGACCTGCAGCACAATCAAGTGAAATTGTAAAGAAACCTCTTGATCTTCAAACATTGACTCTTGCTATTCTGCCAGAACAAGAGCTGATGGGATTGGATAATGATGTCAGAAGAGTATATGAAGAATTGGTGAGAAAATTAACTGCGCTTGGCGTGAAATTCATACATCAAGCCATACCCGGTTCCAAGGCATGGATTCCGACATATTATATTCTGGCCACGGCGGAAGCATCCTCAAATCTTGCTCGTTTTGATGGTGTGCGATATGGTTGGAGAGATTCCTCAACGAATGACATGACAACGGCTTCGCGTTCCAGTGGATTTGGTATGGAAGTTAAAAGAAGAATAATGTTGGGGACTTATGTCCTTTCATCCGGATATTATGAGGCATATTATGTAAAAGCGCAGAAGGCTAGAAGAGCAATAGCACAAGGTTATTCTTCGATATTTTCCAAAGCAGATGCATTGCTGTTGCCAACAACAGCCGGCTTGCCATTTAAGAGAGGAGAAATTAAGAATCCTCTTGAAATGTATCTTTCAGATTACTTCACAGTTTCAGCAAATATAGCCGGCATTCCTGCAATTAGTTTTCCTGCTGGAAATTCATCTGAAGGACTACCAATAGGGATGCAATTGCAAACGGCATTGATGAATGATGAAGTGTTGCTTGCAATAACTCAGGCCATCTCATCAGTACATTGAACACGCTCATCTTCTTATTATAAAAGGTTACTTCACTGTCAATTGCATTGATGCATATTCTCATTGAAATCTTCATTCTCTTTTCAATGCTGTGTTCTCCTGATCTTGCAGCCGAAGAGATTGTTTGTTACCTTCCCAATCAAGTGAGTACTACGCTTAGGGCCAGTAAGATCAATCAAAAACTCTATGTTAAACTATCTGACATTGTTTCGCAGCTATTGTCCGGATCTTCTTATAATCCCGCAAAGTACTCGGTTACATTTAAAAAGGGAAATCTTTTTATTGTACCTCAATCATCTGCTTTATTATATCAATTGTCTGATGGTTCCCAATTTAAAGCAGTAATGCGTTATCCGGCAATGCGTCAGCAAAATGACATCGTCGTGCCATTCGAAGAATTTGCAACGGCATTGAACGCATTCGGACTGCGATCATTGTTTAAAAATACTGAGCTTTCTTATCGTATTGGAAAAGGTGTTGACCCGGCTATAGCTGCAACATTCACCATTCCTGCAGAATCCGTAACTGATGAATCTGACAATGAAGATGTGTCAGAACCAATGCCACTAGAACAACAACCCATCATTAACCAAGATGATGAACAGAAGACTTTGCATAATGATAGGGAAGAAACACACGAGTCAATACGTAGTGAGCCTACTACTGCTTTGACCTTGCAAGCTATTGCTGAATCCGCTTCCATTGCCAACAAAGAAGTATGCACAATCTCAGGTATTACACTCGATATAGAGAATCACAATGTTTTCGTGACTTTTGCAGCTAATATTCCAATCGATCAATACCAAAAACCGGAAATCAGAGGTAGGGAATTGATTGTGCGTTTTCCTAATGCTGAGAATGGAATAACTTCATTTGCGGAATTAGTTAAGCATCAACATGTTCAAGCATTTTCAAAAGAGAAAATTCGTAATTACTTATTGTATACGGTCAGATTTTCCAAAGACATCGAAGATGTTAGCATAAAAAAGATCTCTCCCAAATCAGTGAAAGTAACCGTTCAATTAAAAAAACAAGAATTACAACAATTACCTAAACAGTCAATAGGTGCATGGGATTTGGATGTTATTGTATTGGATCCCGGGCATGGTGGTGAAGATGCCGGAGCAATTTCAATAAATGGCTATAAGGAAAAAGACATAGCCCTCTCAATCGCAAAAAAGGTCAAAGATTTGTTAAAGAAAGAATTGCCTTCAACAAAAATTGTTATGACTCGTGATGATGATACCTTCATTGAATTGTACCGTAGGGGGCAAATTGCCAACAAACAAAAAGGTAAACTTTTTATTAGTATTCATTGCAATTCCATGCCGTCGAAACCACATCCTGCAAATGGTTGTGAATCGTATATCTTAAGACCTGGAAGGAATTCAGAAGCGGTCCGAGTTGCTGAAAAGGAAAACTCATCAATTCGTCTGGAAAAAGAACAGATAAACTATGATGATATGAGTGAAGAAAAATTGATTATTTCTACAATGGCTCAATCAGCTTTCGTGAAATTCAGTGAAAAATTCTCTGCAATGCTTCAAAAAGAAGTGTCAAATAAAACAGGGCTTTTCAATAGAGGGGTAAATCAGGCCGGATTTCTAGTATTGGTAGGGGCTTCTATGCCAAATGTGTTATTTGAAACAGGATTTTTGTCAAATGTCAATGATGAAAAAATCCTTATAACAGAAAAGGGTCAACAGTCTATGGCAGAGGGAATTGCACGGGCTGTCAAAAGATATGCTAATGAATATGCCAAAAACAATTAATGTTCAGCTCTATTCTCACCAATTGATTGCAGAAAGGAAATCAACTGTGCTTTCGTGCACATATGATGTATTCCTATTGATTTCACTGCATGAATTGTTTGATGATCATGCATTTCTGAAGTATAAGCTATGATTTCAATGGTGGATTCAGCTTTTATGTTGTTGTATGCATGTAAAAAAGACATTACATCAAAGGACGAAGCATGAACATTGATGATAAAACAAATCTGTTTATCTTTTTCTATTGAATTAATATCGGGAGGAACGATTGAACAGGTGTATTGTCCTTCAGAAATATATCGAGTTAATTCTATTTGCTCCATGATATCATCAGTGATGATATGCCATAGTATGTTCATATCAATGCTCGATGTCGAAGTATTGCATGATGGACACTATCTGTTCCAATTCCCACTCAGATTGCTCTCTTTTATAGCAGTGATAAAGGTTTCGCAACATTCTAAATAACATGTCTTCAGAATCAACAGGTTCTAGCATTGTATCAGAATAGGGAATGCCGGCCTTTATAAGGAAATGAAGACAATCCTCTCTTGTTAATGTTACGCCATAATTATACACATCAATGAATGTATCGAGTTTGCTGCTTTTCACTAAAAAATGTAAAGGCATGCCAATACCTTCCAATGAAATACCTGCTTTATTTCCAAGTATGATATACAACGTTGAAAGTGCAAGAGGTATGCCGATTCTTTTTTCAGTGACACTATGAAAAAAACAATGTTCCGGCAGATAATAATGTGAAGATGGAGGTTTATACGAGAATTGATCAAAGAATATGGCATTCAATGAATTGACTCTTTGTTCTTCATTATGTGCGCCGGTCAATTCAATATGTTCTTTGACTGCCTCGGCCATTGTATTGAGTTGTGCTTCTATGATCCATGCATTTGATTCCGGATAACCGAAATGTGAAAGCAAATCAAAGAGTGTGAATATATCCGGTGAAATCTGTCTACTTCTGCATGAAAGTACATACTCCTTTACTTCATTCAAACCTTCCGCTTGGAGCTTTCTCAAAACAGATTGCAGAGTTTCGATTGCTTGCTCAGAACCATGTTCCTTCATTTCCCTTCGTACGATAGGGACAATTGAGCTTCCGAAAGATGCTAAGAACTCAGAAATATGCTGTGAAATATCAGTATCTGGATCATCCAGCAATGACAAAGCCGGAGCAATTTTCTGATACACTTCTAGTTCTCTTTCGAGCAATTCATGTTGTTGTTTCATCGCTTAAAGTCAATAATGTTCTGTTAATTCAGATGTCAAGACTTCAAAAGCTTCTTTTGGTGAATTGACATAAGTGATTGTGTTCAAATCATCAGCAGAAATCATACCTATTTCTTTCAAATACTCAAAATTCACTACTTTTTTCCAGAATTTCTCTCCATATATCAATATTGGCATCTTTTTATTGATTTTCTTTGTCTGTACCAAAGTCAATATTTCCATCAATTCATCCAAGGTTCCAAATCCACCCGGAAAGATTACAAGTGCTTTGGCCATGAAGGCAAACCAATATTTTCTTAGAAAGAAATAGTGAAATTCAAAGTTAAGATCAGGTGTAATATAGGGATTGGGCATTTGTTCAAATGGCAAGCTTATGTTCAGACCAATTGATTCACCTTCTGCTTCCATTGCTCCTCTGTTTCCTGCTTCCATTATACCGGGCCCACCGCCTGTGCATATCACGAAACGTTTAGGCTTTGGGAATTGCAAAGACCATTCTGTAATCATCTTTGCGAGATCCCTTGCTTCCACGTAGTATTCAGTCAATTCTCTTTGTTGTTCAAGTGTATGTATTTTATCTTTCACTACTTGCTTTTGTTCTTCATTGCAACGCTCAAGATGAGCCTGCAATGACTCAAGTTCATGATGAAATTCCTTGTCGGATTTTATCCTGGCACTACCAAAAAAGATGATGGTATTATTGATGCTGTGATCTTTGAATTGTCGTTCTGGATAAAGATACTCAGACAATATTCTTAAAGGACGTGCATCGCTGGAATGAATGAATTCTTCATTTTCATATGCTTTATCTGCTTTCTGTTCCAATCGTTTCGGTCTCATATCATGATCTCATGGGAAGATTAAGTAGTGTGCACAATTGTGATATTCCTTCTGATGTAGCATACACAACTGAATCAGGGAATGCCTGTTCGCTCCGAATAAAAACCAACCCGATCGTGTATTCCGTTGATTGCAGAGCGGATGTTACAATGCCAATTTCTTTTGCATCAATGGAAATGATCGAATCTTGTACGATTGGATACTGTGAAATAAATCCCATTAACCGTTTTTGTACTTTATTATAGCTATCCAATCGGGCAATGACTTCTTGTCCTATATAACATCCTTTTTTGAAATCGATGAGATGTAAAAGCCCGGCTTCGAGTGGATTATATGATTCACTGAGTTCCTGACCATATATCCCCATGCCCGAAAATATCCTTTCTCGCTCAAACTGTGATTCACTAAAGAAGGCGATACCCGAAGATTCGAATTGATTGAGTAAACCGGTATCTTTCACATCAATGATAAGAAATTGCAGTTCGTGAATGGGCATCAAACGGATGGCGATTCTAGAAGGGAAGTCCATTGATGTGATCATAGAATGGATCGGAATATCCAAATCATGAGTATTGAGCAATTGTGAAATGCAATCAAGACTTTGTGCTCCATGAACAGTGATCATGTCATATTCATCTGTGACTATTTCAAATCGTATTTGCTCCATGATGATGAATTTCTTCAACCATTGTATGACTTGCAACTCATTGTTTGAAGAAGTCAACATCAAGTAATCTTCTTTTCTTTTAAGAATGGTGATAATATCGATTATGCGCCCTTTTTCATTGGTAAGGATTGTTTGTTTACCAACATGTTGCGTTACATTCATACAATTGTTGGTCGAAAGGCGATGTATGAGATCGATAATGTCATCACCGGTTGTTTTGATTATTCCGGGAAGACCGGATTTAGACCACCAAATGTTTGGAACCTGATGCTCATTCAATATGTCTTGTATATTCATGAGAATTGCAAAAGTATCAAAAGAAAGAAGTAATTTATGGCGTTATTGACGAATAATGTAAATAAAATTGGATATGAAAACCACACAATATACCCTATATGCAATCTGCACTATTTATTTGACTTCAATATTGCTGATTCCCTCGATGTATTCCCAATCTTCTGGATATTGGCGCATCTTTTTTCGGGATAAAGGTAATGAAGTCTTGGCTCCGGGTTCTAATTTATGGTATAAAACCCTTGAAATTCACACACAAAGAAGTCTGGACAGAAGAAAGAAGAATAATCCCGAAGGGCCTTTGATCACCCAAGCGGATGCTCCTGTTCAAGCAACATATGTAAAAGAAATTGCAAAATATGTTGATTCTGTATTGCTTACACTTCGTTGGAACAATTATGTAGTTGTAAAAACAGATTCAAGTCGTTTGACCGCAATTCGAAATCTTTCTTTTGTGAAAGCCATACAAAGGACCGGAGTGAAATTATTTCCGGCTTTGCTCCATCAGCCTAGGTCAACCGTTTTTGTCGTTAAAAAAGAACTAACTGAAAATGTCTTGATAAGAAAAGACAATTGCGGGGTATTCAGATATGGTCCTTCACTCAATCAAGCTGCTCTTTTACAAATACCTTTAGTGCATCAAATGGGAATCATTGGTCAAGGTGCTTTATTGTCATTCCTTGATTCCGGATTCCGATGGAAGACACATGAAGCGACCAAAAATGCCGATGTCCTGGCTGAGTTTGATGCTATTCAAAAAGATAGCATTACAGCCAATCAGATGGGCGATGTTCCATCGCAAGATTATCATGGATCTATATGTTATTCAACTGTTAGCGGATTTCAACAGGATTCTCTTATAGGAATTGCTCCATTCTCTTCTTTTTTGTTGGCAAAAACTGAAGACATTCCAACCGAGCAGCATCTTGAAGAAGACAATTATGCTGCTGCGGTTGAATGGTCTGAAGCTTTGGGGGCTGATGTCGTCTCGAGTTCACTTGGATATTCAGTATTCAATCAACCATTCGAAGAGAATTATGCATTTGCTGATTTCAATGGGAATACAACAATAACATCTCGCATTGTCAATGATGCTGTGCGACTTGGTATGATTTGTGTTACCGCTGCCGGAAATGATGGCCCAAGAGATAGTACGATTATCACACCCTCTGATGCCGATAGTGTTATAGCGGTTGCAGCTATTGCCCCTGATGGAATAGCACCTGCCAATTTCACCTCGCGCGGTCCAAGAGCTAATGGAATGATAAAGCCGGATATTGCGGCTCAAGGTGTGAGTGTGATATGCATAAATCCCGGTGATACCACGAGCATAACCAATGCCAATGGTACATCCTTGGCAACCCCACTTATTGCAGGTGCTATGGGTTTGTTTGTTTCTGCTTTTCCTGAGAAAACCGGTCATGAAATAAGGCAAGCAGTATATTCTACGGCAGTCAATGCTCAATCGAAGAACACTTCACTCGGTTATGGTCTTGCGCAAATCCATAATGCAATGCTCTCTTCAGGAATTCTGCTCTCTCCAATGATAACGTATCCGGTTGGACAATATCAACGTATTGTGTTTTTAGCTCAATCAGCTTATCCTATAGTGAGCCTGAATATTCATGTAAGAAAAAAAGGTGATGCTGAATACCGTATGATTTCGGCATTCAAGTATGATACGCTTCATGCTTGGGCTATTGATATGTGGAGAGACACCCTGCAATTAGGTCAATATGAATGTTATGTGACTGCAAATGATGCAAAAAGAAGTCGCATTTATCCTCCACGATTACCTAATCGGGATTCAACATTTGTTTTTTCCGTGAATGACACAATCATTCCATGCGGAATTCCTGAACAACTTTTTCCAAAACATGAATATCCAATGTCTACTGATGAGGCCATTACGCAAGCAGGTTTGCATATTCAGAAATCGGGAGAATATCGATTTAAACTATATTCCATTAATGGTTCACATATACATGAAGGTGTGTTAGATCTTGCATCGGGAGTGTATACAGAAACAATGTTGAAGCAATTGATAGGGAATAACTCTTTGGTAGCACTCATTCTCTATGATGGACAACAGCTCATTCATTCGACTATATTATCACCAAATCAATATTGATATGCATATACTCATTTTTGGTGCTACTTCAGCAATAGCTCATTCAATTGCCAAGGAATATGCAATTGACAACTTGCATACATATACCTTGATAGGAAGATCAGAATCACGTCTCAATGCATGTAAACAAGAATTACAAGCTTATGGAGCTGTTGATATTCAAATCATGTTGCTTGATTTTTCATCGATTGAAGACATACAGAAAGTCATCAATCAATGCATACAACAAAGGGGCAACATTGATATGGCCATAGTGGCGCAAGGATCATTGACCAATCAGGATAAGGCCAAGAGTTACATGAGCTATTTGGCAGATGAGTTTTCTCTCAATGCTATGAGTCACATCATCATTTCTCAGCTTATTGTTAATCAATTCAATCTGCAGGGCTATGGAATTCTTATTGGAATTGGATCAGTTGCTGGTGAAAGAGGGAGAAAAGGGAATTATGCATATGGGGCTTCCAAGTCTGCTGTTTGCACATTTCTTTCAGGACTACGTCATGCAAACAAGAATGAGAAAATCCATATTATGACAGTAAAACCAGGTTTTGTTTCAACACCCATGACATCGGAACTTCCTCAGTCTTTTTTGTTCGTAAGCCCGGAATTTGTTGCAAAGGAAATTAAGAGAGGTGTAGAACAGGGAATTGAACATATGTATGTTCCAACATTTTGGCGTTTTATCATGATGATAATACGCTCTATACCTGAAGTATTATTCAAAAAGTTGAATATCTAATCAAGATACAGTGAGGTAAAGGTAAAACTCTCTCCATCAAATAAACCTTTATCACTTAGTTTAAGCGAAGGAATGACCAATAGTCCCAAGAAGGAAAGAGTCATAAAAGGTGCATGTATATTACTTCCATGTTGACGCACGATCCCATCAAGACGTTCATATTCGCTTGCCACATGATACCCATCATCGCTACTCATCAAACCTGCAATATTTAAAGGCAAGCAATCGACATATGAACCATTTGCATATGCTATTCCACCCTTGCAGGTTATAAGTTCATTGATAGCATTTGTCATTGATTCATCATCAACACCTATGCAGATGATATTGTGAGAATCATGCGCAATTGTTGATGCAATTGCTCCTTGCTTTAATCCAATACCTTTCACGAAAGCAAGCGCGGGAATTGATTCACTATATCTATTTATGATTGCAATCTTCAGGATATCTTGTTCAATATCAGAATGTAATAATTTATCATTAGAAGCTAATATTGCATCTAGCGAAAGTGTTGTCAATTCACCTGGAATGCAGCCAATCACGCGTATATGAGTTGAAAGAGCAGGAATGCTAAGATCCTGGGGCATTATGGTAGATATGTCGCATGGTGTAAAGTCAACACAGTCAATTCTTGGAACTTCAAATAATGCATTGCCATTCTCTGCAACTTTTCTTCCTTTGATATATACAGCAGATGGAGTAAGATTATTCAAATCAGTACAGATCAGAAAATCTGCATAATCACCAATATTAAGTGATCCGATTGGAATTGAATAATGGTTTTTGGGATTGAGATGAGCAATTGTGAGTACATCAAATATATCATACCCAAGTGAAATAGATCTGGATGCAATTGTATTGATATGTCCATGAAGCAGATCATTTGGATGCTTATCATCGGAACAAAACATGCATGTATCCGGATGCATTCCAATCAGTGTATGTAAAGCTTCGAAATTCTTAGCTGCTGAACCCTCTCTGATCAATATGTTCATTCCATATGCAATCTTGTCGATTGCTTCTTCCAAAGTAAAACATTCATGATCAGTTGATATACCGGCCCCGATATATGCTCTAGCAGCATCACCTTTTAAGCCAGGGGCATGTCCGTCAATAGGTTTATTATATGCATCAGCGATTGCTACTTTTGCCATCACATTTGCATCTTTATTCAAAACCCCTGGATAATTCATCATTTCACTGAGATAACCAATCTGAGGATTTGAAAATAATTGTTCGATATCATCTACAGTGATAACACTTCCTGCAGTTTCAAAGTCTGTTGCCGGTACGCATGATGGTGCGCCAAAGATGATAGTCAGTGGGGATTGTTTTGCATTGTCGAGCATGAATTCTATGCCCTTCATGCCGAGTACATTTGCTATTTCGTGCGGATCGCTTACTGTGGCAATGGTTCCATGAGGAATGCATAAACGTGAAAACTCAGTTGGAATAATCATAGAGCTTTCTATATGCACATGAGCATCAACAAAACCTGGCAAAATATATGAATCAAGTTCTTCCTGAATTTCATGGATTGCAGTAATACGTTCGTTTTCTATACATACAATTCCGGGAAATATCCTTCTCTTGTGAATGTCTACTATATTTCCTTTGATTTCAATCATGATTCATTCAATCACTTTGGTACCACTCACCTTAAAGATACGATAATTCTTCAACCAAATATCGGACTCCATGCCATAGCCATCTATGATTTCTGTGGGAGTCTGAATATGGATGCGATCTTTGGTATAGAACTGTCGTTCTTCTTCTTTCCACATCAATGAAGGTGTTGTGAGTATTGTATTTGTGCTATCAGAACGTACAAAAACATTCCCTTTTGCAAACATATCTCTTGTTTCTTCATTGATTGTTGCGCTCTTGGCGGTGAGATAACCAGCAGGTTTCGAACGAGCATTCATGAACTGAACAAAAACATTTGAATCAAGTAAAGTTTCATTTCTCGATTCAAACACACGTGCTTTACCTGCCTTTAACAGAGCTCTTACACGGGTAGAATCGGAAAAAGCCATTGAGAATTCCCATATCTCATGAGTTGGGATCATCACAGGATCAAGCGTGTCTTTTATGATTGCTTCAGGTTGCCTTGAATAATCAAAACAAGATGACAAGATGAGTAGACTTGCCAAGTAGATGGAAATATTATTCAAAAGAGTTGATGACATGTCGTAATTGAGCCAATTCATGCAGAAAATCTTTCATGTGTGTAAGAGGGAATTGAGTGGCTGAATCGGACATTGCCTTCTCTGGTTGGGGATGTGACTCTATAAATATACCATCAATCCCAACTGCCATAGCTGCACGGGCAAGTGGTTTTATGAATGCTCGCAATCCACCTGATTGTTCTCCACCACCAGGTAATTGTAAAGAATGAGTCGCATCGTAAATGATTGGATGACCTGTTTCTTTCATGATGAGTAATGAACGGAAATCCACAACTATATCATGATACCCAAATGTTGTTCCTCTTTCTGTAAGCCATACTGATTTTGCGCCTGCCTTAGAAGCTTTCTCAGCTTGTTTTCCCATATCATCAGGGGCAAGGAATTGTCCTTTTTTTATATTAACGATTTTTCCTGTAGCGCCAGCTGCTTGCAAAAGTTCAGTTTGTCTGCACAAAAAAGCAGGTATTTGTAAAATATTTACATATTCTGCTGCAAGTTCTGCTTCATGGGATTCATGAATATCTGTGATCGTTCTAACACCTTGAGCAATTGAGACAGCTCGAATATGTTCAAGTGCTTGTTTATCACCGATCCCTGTAAAACCTTTAATACTTGTTCTATTTGCTTTTCTATATGATGCTTTAAAGACAAAGTCAAATTGACATTCTTTAGCAATAGGTGCAATTGTTTCACATACCTGGTATAATAGTTCAGGTGATTCAACAACGCAAGGTCCTGCTATAAGCGTGAACGGTTTTTGTAATGAACTCATAAATACGATTCCAATTCCATTTCACTTTCAAGATATACTTCTCTTCCTCTTGATCCATTGGGTGAGCCAACGATTCCAGCAGACTCAAGTTCATCCATTATACGAGCTGCTCGTGCATAGCCAACCTTGAGATATCTTTGCAGGAGTGAAGTTGAACCTTGTTGGTGGCGAATGACGATCCTAGCTGCATCCACAAATAACTCATCTCTTGAGTCACTTCCGCCTCCTCCACCATTAGAAGATTTGTCGATTGCTGTTGGCAACATATATGGCGTTGTATATCCTTGTTGATTTGCTATATGCATACAAATATTTTCAACCTCATCGGTGGACAAGAAGCTATTCTGAATACGAACTGGTTTTGGAGCACCACCGGGTAAATACAGCATATCTCCATTTCCTAACAATTGGTCCGCTCCGGGGCCATCAATGATTGTTCTTGAGTCAATTTTCGATGCAACCTGATACGATATTCTAGCAGGGAAATTCGCTTTGATCAACCCTGTTATGACATCAACAGAAGGTCTCTGAGTGGCTATAATCATGTGAATTCCCACAGCTCTTGCCAATTGTGCAAGGCGGATAATGGGCTCCTCAACTTCTTTTCCGGCTGTCAGCATGAGATCTGCCAATTCATCTATCACGCATACGATATACGGCATTTTTTTCAGTTCAAGTTCGCTGTCCTTGAATTTACCTTCTTTCAATTTGGTATTATAATCAACGATATTTCTCTGACCCACCTTTGCAAGAATATCATATCGATTCATCATCTCATTGCAAAGCGACTTTAACACAGCCACTGCATTTTGAGGCATTGTGATGATATGCTCATCCACATCGGGTGAAAGAGCCAGAAAATGATTTCGCAATAGACCATAATAGGTCATTTCAACTCTTTTCGGATCTATGATAACAAATTTCAGGTCTTTTGGATGCATTTTGTATAGTAGTGAGCAAATGACGGTATTGATACCAACACTTTTACCCGCACCGGTTGAACCAGCAATCAATAAGTGTGGCATTTTCGCCAAGTCAGCACAATACACTTCACCAGATATTGTTTTGCCAAGGGCAAGAGGCAAGCGTTGTTCCACATCATGGAATTTCGAAGATTTGATGATGCTACTAAATAATACCATAGAAGGATTGTGATTTGGAATTTCAATTGCAACAGTTCCACGACCGGGAACGGGAGCAATGATTCTTATACCCCGAGCTTTCAATGCCAGAGCAATATCATCAGAGAGATTTTCAATTTGCGAGATCTTTATTCCTGCTGCGGGGACAAATTCATATTGAGTGACAACCGGACCGGGTGTCACTTGCAAATCATTGATTTCAATTTTGAATGTACGAAGCTTTTCTTGTAATAAACGAGCATTTTCTTTTAGTTCTTCATCATCAACTTTTATCACATGCTCATGTTGCTGAGTAAGGAGGGATAATGTAGGAGCATCATAATCAATTTCTTCATCATGAATCATGGACTGTGCTTTTGCGATTTCTCTTTCGCTCATGTCTTCGGTATTTACTATAGGATCTTGAACGTTCAATGTCAATAATGGTTCAGCCTCTGTCAATTCTTGTTTGGTTTGTATGCTATCTTTTTTAACAGATACTTCAACCGTAGGGAGAGCTTCTGTTTTCTTTGGAAGTGGTCTTTGTTTCCGGGTAAAGTTCACAAACATTGGCTCATCATCTTCCAATTGTTCATTGCCTCTGATAATCACCGGGACTTGATCAGCTTGTGGATGTATCACAGTGTCGTTTTTACTTAGGCCTTGCGTTCTTTTCCGTATGATACGAGCCGGTTCTTCATCAATATCAGGTGAGAATACTACAAATGAAGATTGTTCTTGCATAGCGACTTCTTCAACAGCTTCTTCATTCATCGTCTGTGTATGCGATGTTCTCTTTTGAAAGACATCTATTACTCTATCAACTATCATGGAGATGTGCATGAAAGCTTTAATCATTGCATTGATAGAGGTTTTTATGGAAATGCCAAATCCTAATGTGATTGTAAGAAACAATGCAACCATGAATGTGAGAAGTGCGCCAATTTTTCCTAAAAAAGATGCCATCACATGCGATTCAAATTGACCAATCAAGCCACTCCATTCATAAGGAAGTTTTGGAATGATTAATTGTAAAGTGCCGAACAGACCTGAAAACAAAATCGCGATCAAGGTAATCAATCCGGTAAATTTGAGGGTATTTGAAGTAATGCGTTCCGAAAAAAACACATCTTTTGCCCATAAAAAGCCCAAAAAGGGAACGATGATAGCAAAATAACCAACTGTACCATTGAACATTACATGTGAAAATACTGCCCCAAAAAGCCCTAGCCAATTTTGTGTCGTATCAGACTTTGCCTGAATTGCAGGATCACCCTTTAGAACAGAAATGATGTCATAAATGGTCATGTCTGCATTAGCTTCATCTTTTGGAGTGTATGATATGAGCGACAACAGAAGTAGTATACTACTTAAGGCCATGAAAATCCCAAGTATATGCATGGCCATTGCACGATGAGACTCTTGCTCCGGCTCCGGTTCCATTTGCTCGTGTTTCTTGGATTTCCGAGTTTTTGATGCAATCATCTCTTCTTCATCTGAATCAAATAATGAGTCTATGATTGAATTTCTTTTTCTGTTGATGACAATCGAGTCAGGAGGCAAAGCCATGTGAACCTTCCTTTCAATATGCTGATATATTAAAAATGCTGCAAACATGCCATTCTTTGGCACTATTTACTACTCAAAAACTGTGCCTTTTTCGGGGTAAATGAAGAAAATTCAAGCAGATGATTGAAAATTATGAGAATTCATCAATAAAGAAGCCATTGAAACAGGAACTTTCTGATATGTTTATGAATTATTATTGCATATTTAACCATAATCTTATTGGTTTACCATGATAAAGCAAGCACCTTCATACATTGGTTTGCATGATCTTTTGCAGAAGAGATGGAGCATTCGTTCATTTGATCAAAGAAATCTTTCTCCTCAGGACATTGAACAATTGTTTCAAGCGGCCGCATGGTCTTCCAGTAGCATGAATGAACAACCATGGAGATTTGTGTATGGAGAGAAAGGGAAGGGGCATTATGATGATATTCTTTCTGTACTGATGCCCGGCAATGCAATGTGGGCTTGCAATGCACCGCTACTAAGTGCAGTATTTGCAAAAAAGCATTTTTCTGATGGTTCGACTAATCTTCATGCATGGCATGATGTTGGTGCTGCATGCATGTCATTGCTATTGCAAGGAGTTTCTCTTGGGATATATGGACATCAAATGGGTGGATTTGACCGTGATAAAGCAAAGCAGGTATTTGGACATTCAGATGATTATGACATTGTTTCTATCATGGCTCTTGGCTATCCCGGGGAAGCAGATGCATTGGAGGAACCGTTCAGAACGCGTGAATTAACGCCAAGGGTAAGAAGATCGCCTGATTCATTTGCCTTTACGTCATTTGAACAATTGTAATATTATTCTTCGTCTGATGTACGAAGTTTCTCCAAAGAAGAAAAGTCTTCGAGAGTTGTAGTATCGCCTGAAATTGTACCTTGTGAGACAATTTCTCTGAGCAATCTTCGCATGATTTTTCCACTTCTGGTTTTTGGCAATCCCTCTGTGAAGCGAATGTCTTCCGGCTTAGCTATAGCGCCGATTTCTTTTGTAACATGATCTTTCAGCTCTTGCTTTAATGCTTGTAAATCAATCTGTTGATCTTTCATGACCGTTACAAATGCAATCAGCGCATTGCCTTTGATTTCATCTGGTTTGGCTACGACTGCTGCTTCGGCCACACTTGGATGAGAAACAAGTGCACTTTCTATCTCTGCTGTACCCAATCTATGTCCTGAAACATTGACAACATCATCAACTCTGCCCATAATCCAAAAGTATCCGTCATCATCCTTTCTTGCTCCATCTCCCGTGAAGTACATTCCTTCATGATGATCATTTTGAGGAAATTCAGACCAATAAACAGCTTCATATCGAACATCATCACCAAATATGGTTCTTGCCATTCCGGGCCATGGATGTTTTATCACTAAATATCCTCCAACATTCGAAGGGGTGGGATTACCGGATTTATCTACAATATCTGCAAGAATACCGGGTAAAGGTATGGTTGCCGTTCCGGGTTTCGTGGGAACTGCCCCCGGTATTGGAGCAATCATGATGCCTCCTGTTTCTGTCTGCCACCATGTATCAACGATTGGACATTGCTCATCGCCAATAACTCTATGATACCATATCCATGCTTCCGGGTTGATTGGTTCGCCTACTGTACCCAATAAGCGTAAAGAGGATAAATCAAAAGAATTGGGAATATGATTTCCGGCACTCATAAATGCTCGGATTGCTGTTGGAGCGGTATAGAGAATCGTTGCTTTATGAGATTGAATCAATTCCCATATTTTTCCGGGATGAGGGTGATTGAGTGCTCCTTCATAAATAAGGATGGTCACCCCATGCATCAATGGCCCATATACAACATAACTATGACCCGTTATCCAACCAATGTCTGCTGTACAGAAATATACATCGTTTGGTTTTGGATCAAATACAAGTCCAAAAGAATAATGAACATGTGTTAAATATCCACCTGTTGTATGGACCAAGCCTTTGGGTTTTCCTGTTGAGCCACTTGTATAAAGATAGAACAATGGATGTTCGCTTTCGATAGGAAAAGAATCGCAAACATCTTCATGTGTAGTGAACAATGAATCCCAGTCATGAAATCGCAACAGTTCTTGTTTGTCGATTTTTGGCAAGTCTTTACAAATCACTTCACGAACGGTAGGGCATGATTCCAGAGCGGTATCGACTGCGTCAAACAATGGAATATCGCTGCCTCTTCTTTTCGTTATGGCCTGGGTTATAACACATACTGATGAAGAATCATTGATGCGATCTCGCAAAGCTTCCGCGGAGAATCCGCCGAAAACAACATTATGAACAATACCAATTCGAGCACATGCAAGCATTGCAATTATTGCATCAGGGTTCATTCCCATATATATGGTGACTGATTCACCTTTATTGATTCCTAGTGACTTCAGCGAAGAAGCAAATCTCCCAACATGATTGTGGAGCTCGGCATATGTTAACTCAATTGATTTTCCGTCTTCTCTTTCCCATACAATGGCTTTTTTATGTTGGATTTCGGTGCCAAGATGAATATCCAAGCAATTAAAAGATGCATTCAATGTGCCTTCTTTGAACCATTGTGCTTTTGGATATTTCCAATCTAAGATTGTCTGCCACGAAGAAAACCAGTGAATGCGTTCCGCTTGTTTATTCCAATGATCAAGAATATTGAGTTGTGCTTCTTTGCATAATGAAGAATATTGATCCATTGAGGATATCTCTGCATTATCTGAGAATTGCTTTGGTGGTTGAAACAATCTGTGTTCTTGCAGTAGAGAAGAGAATGAGTTCATGGCAATTCTATGCAAATGGTATTGAAGAAAAAAAAAGCAGATCGATGATCTGCTTGAAAAATGCTATTGAGTATTAACGTAATTTATTCATTAAAGAAATCATTTCAATGGCTGCCATGCCGGCCTCCGCACCTTTATTACCGGCTTTTGTACCGGCTCTTTCTATGGCTTGCTCGATTGTGTCTGTCGTTAGAACACCAAAGATGCAAGGAATACCTGATTCCAATCCAACCTGCGCAACACCTTTTGAAACCTCTGATGCCACATAGTCAAAATGAGGCGTTGCTCCTCTGATAACTGCGCCCAGAGTAATGATTGCATCATATTTTTTGGATTTTGCCAAAGTCTGAGTAATCAATGGAATTTCATAGCATCCAGGGCAATAAGTCAGTGTGATTGACTCTTCTTGAATTCCATGCCTTTTCAAAGCATCGAATGCGCCTTGCACAAGATTATTGACAATAAATCCATTCCAGCGTGCGGCAACAATTGCTATACGCGCAGAATTACCCTCGAATGTACCTTCAATGACAGTTGCTTTCATGATTTTCAACTCAATGTTTCAAATAGGATTGTATGGCATCAATTGCATTGGTGCCAATGGTGAATGTTCCGAAATTAGTTTCATCATATTCACGGCTTCCATGAAAATCGGAGCCGCCTGTCCATAAAAGACAATACTGATCAATAATTGACCGATAATATTGCTGTGTTTCAGGCGAATGAGATGGGTGAACCACTTCTATGCCATCAAGACCTTGTTTTATGAAACGAGAAAGAACTTGTTGCGGAAGATATCTTCCAGGATGAGCCAAAACGGCAACGCCTCCGGCATCATTGATCACCTTTATTCCAAGCTCCACTGGGAAATTCCATTTCGGCTCATAAGCAGGTTTTCCAAAGCTCAGATATTTGTCAAATGCAGACTTCAAATCACCAATGAATGAATGGTCAATCATTACTGCCGCAATATGCGGTCTGGCAACAGGTGCTTTTCCGGCTTTGGCCAAGACATCATTCATCGTAATTGGGATATTTACATTGTTTAATTTCTTGATGATTCGTTCAGCTCTTTTCTCTCGCTCATGTTTAAACATGGTGAGATAGTGATTCAATTGAGGATTGTCGGGATCTGTAAAATATCCAAGAAGATGATAATCCCTATTCTGTTCATAGCAGCTGAGTTCCAAACCTGGAATCAATTGAATGCCTATACTTTTAGCATATTCCAATCCATGAATATACCCCTGCATTGTATCGTGGTCTGTTATGGATAGTGCATGCAGACCCACCTTCTTTGACTTATCCAATAAATCCTCAGGGGATAAAATCCCATCGGAATATGTGGTATGTGTATGTAGGTCAGCAGGAAATGCCATCATGAACTCATAGTGTGCAATTGCTCGAGAATTGCACCGACAGTTTGTTGAACCAATTGATCAGATTGTATGGATATATGAATGCGTTCTTGTGTTGTACGATTCTTCATTTCTAATTGACCTTGTAGGAGTCCTTTTTCACCTACAATCAATTGTATGGGTAGCCCGATTAAATCTGCATCATTGAACTTGATGCCGGGTGATACATCGCGGTCGTCAAACAATACATCAATGCCGGATTGTTCTAATGCATCATGTATGGATGTACATGCATCAACCACATGTTGAGATTTATGCAAACCCAACCCTATTAAATGTACCGTATAAGGGGCAATTGCAGTAGGCCAACAAATTCCTTTGTCGTCATGGTGCTGTTCTATGGCACAAGCAATGATTCTTTCAAGTCCTATGCCATATGACCCCATGATGATTGGTTGCTCTTTGCCATGTTCATCAAGAAATACTGCATTCAATGCTTTGGAATATTTCGTTCCAAGTTTGAATACATGCCCCACTTCTATTGCATTGACAATCCGCAATGGGTGTCCGCCATGAATACAAGGTTCATCATCGAGTACAGTTCTAACATCTGCATATGCTGAAATTGTGCAATCTCTGGTAATGTCAATATTCTTATAGTGATATCCATCCTTATTGGCACCACTTACAAGTCCATTTGCATCTTTCAACAGATTGTCTGCAATGATTGTTATATCGGGTTTCAATCCGATTGGACCAATGGATCCCGCATGTGCACCGGTCAATGAAAATAATTCTTCCGGTTCTGCAGGTCTGCATTGAATCGCGCCAACATGTGTTTGAAACTTTGCTTCATTTAATTGATCATTGCCACGCATCAAAATGAGATAAGGTTTCGAGTCTGCAATATAGACCACGGACTTTGCACATCTATTCACATCGAGCCCAAAATGCTCAACGAGTTCATCAATTGTTTTTGATTTAGGTGTGGCAAATTCTTCAACTGGAAAATTATCGTCTTTTCTTTTGATTTGTTCGACAGCGCTGACTGCAACTTCTATGTTTGCTGCATATCCAGAATGCTCGTCAATAGCACAGGTATCCTCTCCGAAAGGTGACTCAACCATAAACTCTTGTGAAGCACTTCCTCCCATTGCTCCTGATGAAGCACCAACAACAAAAAACTTCAATCCGCAACGAGTATAAATGTTTCTATATGCTTGTTCATGCAGATTGTAACTTTTGTCCAATCCTTCAGAAGAATTGTCAAGTGAATATGCATCTTTCATTGTGAATTGGCGACCTCGCAATACTCCCGATTTAGGTCGTGGCTCATTTCGAAACTTTGTTTGAATCTGATACCATATCTGTGGCATGTCCCTATACGACTTGATATGTTGCTTGGCATGATATGTCATGATTTCTTCATGAGTCGGAGCCAAAACAAGTCCCTCTCGATTCTTGATGTGAAACATGACATCACCCATGGCTTCGACTCTACCTGTCTGTTCCCAAATATCTATCGGGTTAAGAGCAGGCAAGTGAAATTCCTGACCACCTATAGCATCCATCTCCTCACGAATGATGGATTGAACTTTTTTAAGCGATCGATATCCCAAAGGCAATTGCGAAAAAATACCGGCTGCAAGTTGTCTGATAAGTCCGGCCCTCATCATCAAAACATGTGATGGTATTTGTGCTTCTGCAGGTGCTTCTTTTAAAGTGGGAACGAAAATCCGAGACTGATACATATATATGGTTACTACAAATTATAATCTGGGTTTGAGCGGGAATATACGAAATTTAGGCAAAAAACTGTCCGAAAACTCGTATATACCTAGGTTTTAGGGTACTGAATTCATCTGTATTTCACATTTTTGTTGAAAGTTTTATTACTACTTTTTTGTTTTTGAGTGATTGAAGCATGCAAAACTATGTTTTCACATTAGTGACTTTGTCCCTATTCTCCTTCAATATTGCCAATTCATTGCCACAGTTCAGTTTGATTTCCGGTAATAGATGTTCTAGTTGTCATATTAATCAACAAGGTGGTGGAGGAAGAAATGACCTTGGTTGGTATAGTTATAGAGATGTTGGTGCAATTGAGCCTGTTGAAGGAATCATGTCCGATTTTTGGGCAATTCAAGACTCAATCAGAGGTATGATTGGAACGAAATCAAATATTGGTTTTGATATGCGCTTTCAATATATCAGATCACGAAATCCAGGTGCTGACGCTTCGTTTTTTCCAATGCAATTTTCTATATATGGACAACATTCATTCACCCCTTGGCTTGCGGTTGAAGCAGCCTACAATATAGGTCCGATTAGATATAAAGGGCAATCTTCCTGGTCAGGCTCATTGCTCATTCAACCGGGATTGGAATTACCTCTTTTGCGCATAGGAATGATACAGCCGACCATAGGCATCAGGAATGATGATCATACAACGTTGAATAGACAAATTCCTGCAGATTGGCTCACGAATGAAGTATTGACTCCATATTCTCAGATGACATTGCTTGCTCCGAACTTTGCTGCACCCGGGATAGAAATTGGATATGAAGGTATGCATTGGCTTAGTGTTCATGCGGGAATGTTTTCGAATTCCACATTGAATCAGAATGCAGTGACTCATGATTCTGATGCAGATATTGCATATACAACTCGAATCATGTTCTGGCCCCGCTTCCTTGAGAATACCGTGAATACTTATATAGGAGCATCCCTGCTGAAGAATGGTCAAGTTTCAATCATTCAATATATGCTCGGAATTGGATTGACTGATCAATTGTCTTTCAGTATTGAAGCCACTCAATCAGATATTCAACATATCCGAAGCATTAATACAGACAATATTCAACTACTGCCGGGATCATCTACTACATATTCTGCAGAGTTGATGTATCAGGCTGAGAGTTGGCTATTTCCATATGTGAGATCAGAATATGGAGAGCTTCGTAATAAACAGAATCAAGACATTACAATCATCAAGCAATTTGTTATTGGTGCACAGATATTTCTCATGCCGAATATTGAGTTTCGTCCTGAGTATCGCATGTTTGATACATATCGCCCCGGAATGATTGGCAGATGGGGAGCACAATTTCATTTATACTATTAATGGCAATTATACCATGAAAACTGAAGAAAGGCGTGATTTTTTGATCCAATCCATGCATGGGATCGGCATTGCATTGTGTACAGGAACATTAGGTTCTCTATTGCACTCTTGCGAAATGAATGAAGATTCGGTTACACCCGATATCAATACATTGCCTTTTGATATTGATCTCACCAAACCTGAATATTCTTCATTGTCTGTGATAGGTGGGGCAGTATATGCAAATGATCCAAATGGGAATAATGGGAATGATATAATCATCATCAGACTTGAACAAGAACGCTTTCTTGTAGTTTCATCGATATGTACACATCAGGAATGTTCGGTAAATCTTCCTTCGTCGGATAAACCTACATTGTTTTGTCCTTGTCATTTCGCGGAATTTAGTCCATTGACCGGGGAAGTACTCGTGCAACCTAAGATGGGGACTGCAAGTACATTGCCGGTATTTAGATATGAATTTGACAAAGCAAGGAATATGTTGAAGGTTTACTTGCCAGGCAATGGTTGAATGGGATTTTTGACTTCAATGGATACAGTTCGGCAATAATATCGACCTTCAGGCAGGGAATTATCGAACAACATTTTTGATGCACCAATTCCTCTTGCTGAAGTGATAGTGATATTTGGTTGGATATTCCGCATGAATGATTCAACAGTTTTAGCCCTTGATTCTGATAACTCGAGATTGTATGTTGCCTCGCCTAATTTGTCGGTTGATCCAGTTATGCTCACATTTGATTCGGGCGTAATTTCCTGTTTAAGAAAATTCTTCATCATCATCTTGTTTTTTTCGGACAATGAGCTTTGATCATATTCAAAGACAATTAAACTGAGCCTGCTTATCTCGAATGTATTATTTGTCTTGATGATAGGTTTAGTTGTTCGAGTGCTGAATGACTCGCCTTTTGTAGTCTGAGAATACAATATGATATCAACCGAGTCATGTTGATCCAATAACTGATTTCCAATACCTGAAATGACTCCTGAATCCAATGGAATGTCCAAAAATTGAGGTGGGGCACCAAAGCCGCCAATAGTCTTCAGTAGCATTCCATGATATTGTATGTCGACTTTCCAAGATTGAATATCAGAGGAAGCATCAGTTTGAATTGCCAATTGCATCAATTGTTGCAAAGGGATGAACTCATTAAACTTTGAATAGACTACAGGATTAAGTATTTCAGGGTGAGATGACTCGATTTCCACCCTTCTGTTCTCCGCATTACCTTCAACATATTCCTTATTGGAAAGATTGTCCGGGAGATCGCGCCCTTTAACAATGATTGTATTTGGATCAATGTTCCAGTTTCGCACAAGTAAGTCTTTAATCGACTTTGCTCTTTCCAGTGCAAGACTCTTCCTAAGCTGCACACTTGACTTTTCTTTACCATCAGTACTGCCTATCAACATCAGAGTTGCCTCGGGAGTTTGTTGAAGTCTTCTGGCTATGATGCTTAAGATATTGTTATAGGTTTCAAGTGTATTTGAAGAGACTAACTTCTCATCAAAATCAGGGTTTATCTGTGAATTGATAGATCTTGGCGATGTGGAGCTCGAATCATAGAATATATAGGGAAGAATAGGAAATGTTTGCGTGATTACTGTTTGCTGTAATTCCAAATTGGGTGCATCCAATTGAGAAAATTGTATGGGATTGATGATGGCAATTGCGGGCGGTGGCGGAATTTCCTCCGGAACATCAACAGGTAAAGGAGGGGTTTTGATGATCGCATCAAGCGGTCTAAATGCAAATCCTATCCGAAAATCAAGCGAACTTGATTGCCAATCTTCATTCTTTAATAAACTTGAAAAGGAATGTACATATCCAATCTCCGGCATCAGAGAAAGTGTAGGCGTTAGAGAAAAGTAATATCCCATTGAGGCATTTAAGCCAAGTAAATTATTGGCAAGGACATTGCCTTTTTCAATTATGCGAAATTTATCTGTAGGTGATGTAAATCCCAGGTGATCAGGAGAAATAATGCGTTGAGAACGTTCATAGGTGTTTTCGGTTAAACCAAAACCAAGAGTCGCTCCAAATCGAGTGTAAAGTGGAAGATTAGGTATAGGATATATGGATAAACCGACATCAGCAATTACGCGATCAAGACTGATGGTATATTGATTACGTAGTTTTAATGTGTCAAATCCGTTTTTTGTAGAATTCAGAACATTTAATCTGCAATCGTCTGAAGTTAGTGAAGCAGGATGTTGGGCGAGATAAAACCTTCCCGAAACACTCATGAATGAAGGTACAATTGCATATTCCCCAAATAGCCCTAAAGACATACCGTGAGATATGCCTTGTTCATATGTCCCGCAATTTGGAGAACCCGGAAATACTTCCAAAGTGCTTTGATTGTATATAATGTTCGAGCCCGCCATAATCCCAATAGAATATGGAGCCAATTCACCATACGTTGTGTCTGGCTCTTGGCAATAAAGAGCACAGTGGCAGAATAAAGCAAAGAGAATGAACATGAATTTCATCACTTAGGTAGTTTCAGCTGGTAAAATAGCAAAAAAATGAATTAGTTGTATCGTAATTCAAGAGTGGCGATGCTCTCAACGTGTGCTGTTTGAGGGAACATGTCTACAGGTATTATGGATGTTACTTCGTAAGACTCATGCAAGATGGCAATGTCTCGTGCTTGTGTTGCAGGATTGCAGCTCACATATACAATACGCTTTGGTGATATTTCAAGCATATGTTTGAGTAGTATTTCATGTACTCCGGCTCGAGGTGGATCAATGATGATGATGTCAGGTCTTTCGAATGTTCGGAGTAATTCTATGGCTGAAGGTATATGCAAGTCATGACTATAAAAATCGGTATTGATGATTCCATTCAATATTTGATTATGCTTTGCATTGATTATGGAAGATTCTGATAACTCAATGCCTAGAACAGACTTTGCATGTTTTGCGGCAGGAAATGTGATGGTACCTGCACCACAATATAAGTCCCAAACATGAGAGTCCTTCTCAATGCCGGCTTGCTGAATAATGAGATCAATAAATTGATCCAATTGATAGGAATTTGTTTGGAAGAATGAAAAGGGGGAGATAGTGTACTGTATATCCAGAATTGATTCTGTGATATATAATGGCCCATCGGAAAATATTATCTCACCCTGCGCCATTGGAGACCACGATACATTGATGCAATGCAAAGCAGAAGTAATAAATGGGTATAGATTTCTGATCTTCTTCCACCACGTTAAGAATACCTCATCTTGTTCTGTAGATGGTTCCTGAGTGATCAATACGGCCATCAATTCACCGGTGTGCTTTGATGTACGAATGATGAGTGATCGAAGGAAGCCTTCATGAGATCTTGGATCATAGCCAGACAATTCAAGTTCATTTGATTTTGATTGTATGGCATCGAGAAGAATATTCCCATCGTTAGATTGCAGGTGACATTCATCTATATTTAAGATTTTATCGAATCTGCCCGGTACATGAAGTCCGAAAGCATACCCCTTTCTGAATTTTTGATTGCTCGCAATTTGTTCTTCTGTCAACCATTCAGATGAACCAAATGAGAATTCCATTTTATTGCGATAGTTGTATTGTCTTGGAGATGGAAGTGTATGAGCAATTTCAGGAAATGGAAATTTACCGATGCGTTTGCACACATCCTCGACTATTTGTCTTTTCCAAAAAAGTTGCTGGTCATAGGATAAATGCTGCCAAGAACATCCCCCGCATTGAGTGAAATAGTTGCAATGTGGTTTCACTCTGTAAGGAGAAGGTTGTAGAATGTCTTTGATGATGCCTTCAGCGAACTTTTTCCTTTTTTGCCTGATTTCAGCATTGACAATATCGCCGGGAGCTCCGTATTTCAGAAAACGAACTATACCTTCGTCATTTCTGGCAATTGATACACCTTCATTTCCCAAGCTTTGTATGGTCAAAGTTTCATAGATCATTTCCTGGTATTTTCTTCTACTCATGATGAATGTTTCGCATCATGATTGTCTTGTATATCCCTTTTTCTCTTTTGCATAAAGAATGCAAGGAGTAGGCTTAGTGTAGTGGCTATATTCACACCTAAACTTATCGTTTTTCCTGTATCGAAAATATCACTGTGATAAGTGAACTCAACCGAATGTTTTCCGGGAGGTACAATCACGCCTCTCAAAGCATAATTTGTTTTAAATATTTCCGTTTGCTTCCCATCAATTGTACAAGACCAACCTACAGGTAAAAAGACTTCGCTAACATGTAGAAAGTTCATTCCCGGATTATCAGTTTTGATGGTTATTTTATGATTTTCAAAACCGGTAATTGATGCTTTCGCATTAAGGCCTGCGGGTTGAATTGATGTCGGAAGTTCTTTTTCAATGAATGCAACTGATGTTGGATTGAAATCTCCATCACGTAAATGATGCAGGATGCTAAGTGAGGTTTCTTTTTTAACAGAATCAACAAAGAATGCTCTCGGCAACACAGATGCATTTTCATAGACTAATGTTGGCATCGCCCCTTGATCAGTTTGCATAGCACCTTCAAACACAGGTTTTACACCTTGTATCATTTGCTGTGGTGCGGAAATGTATTTTACATTAAGCAGATTCATCAAAAAGAGATTGGTAATATAGTTTCCACCACCACCACCGGCTACATCGAGCAAATCTTGATAGACTCTCATTTTTGCAGAATGATACCCATGAACATTTTGCAACTTGAAGTATGCAGGAATATTTGTTTTTCCCATGCTCATATAAACCAAATCAGCAACTCGGTAGAGTGACTTGTCTTTTTTAATAAATGAAACAAACTCCGGTTCGGAAAACTCGGACTTGATGATATCGCCTTTTTCGACTTCCATTGGTCTATAAGCGACTCTCCATAAATCCAAGAAGAGATAGGCTGCAATGGCTGTGTAGAAAAGTCCTTTGGAAAGTGCACCACGGATATACAATATTGATAGGATAATAACAGCAATTCCAATGAATGATGTGATCATCCAATCAGCTTTCATTTGCTCGTAAAGGAATTCAAAGAGTTGTTCAGGAACTTTGTTGGCAGCTTGTACATCCGCGATATATCCTGATTCTGAAATCATAAAACCTGATACAAGTAATAATGCCATTCCGCCTAACATGACTAGCATGGGATGCTTACTCTGACTCCAACCTTGATTTCTCCAATCATTAAGTGCCGATAATCCATAACCGAAAAGTATGGGTATGGCAAATTGCATGACACATAAAGCCATCATCGGAGCTCTAAAATTATTAAAGCCCGGAAGATTATAATAAAACAAGTCAAAAATGAGTGGGAAATTCTTCCCAAATGAAATGAAGAGTGACAATAATGAAAGCACGATGAGATAATGTATGAAAATCTCCTTGCGAAAAGCAAATATCCCTAACAGTGCAATAGCCAAAACTCCGATACCCATATAATTTGCAGCATCCGTAAAAGGCATTTGTCCCCAATATGGTTGGACAATTTGTCCTTGAGTTGCTCCTTTGGGTTTATATTCCAATTTTCCAAAACCAAAATAGTTTGGAACGAGAAATGTGAGTGTTTCTTCTGGACTAAAGGACCAATTCGTTGCATAATCATAATCAAATCCGCCTGTATTGTCTTGTTTATTGCCGGCCATTTGCTCAATTGGCGCAGATCCCCTTGTGGAATATGGCTTATACTCCAATACACTCAAATAACGGTCTGCAGACATACCGAAGGCTAATCCACCTGCTAATATCAATGCGAAGGTAGAACGTGCCACTCCAAGAAGAGATTCTTTTTTCACCAAACTAGAAATTGCAGTTGCAATGAGATACAGCGCGAATGTGATCACTCCATAATAAGCCATCTGAACATGAGTTGATTCTACCAAAACATGTACGGCAATGATCAATGCAGATGCATGAAACAATGACCAACCGGATCTTAATCGTTCCAGAAATAGCAAAATGAAAGGGAACATGGCTAATGCTATCGGCTTTGTATTATGGCCGATCATGATCCATGTAATGATGAATGTTGAAAAAACAGCACCGAATCCAACGGCAAAAGCAATAAATCGTTCTTTGCCCTTTGAACGCATCAGAAGATACATGCCAATGGCATAGACCATATAATGAAATGCGATTCTTGCGGCATCATTGTTGAATATGCCCGCAAATATTCTGGCTGCACCAAAATACAATGTGGCCAGAAAATCCCATGATCGTTCTCCGGTGGTCAACAGTGCCGCATAACTTGGAAGTCCACTAAATATATAAGGAAGCCATTGAGGAAATTCTCCTTGTTCTTTGGCTTCGTTCAGGAATGTTTCAAAACTTGCAGAAGCAATATTATCTGAAGCATTGAAATTACCGCCTGTAAATAGTGCGGGACTAAGAAACAAAATGACTGATGCCATTAATGCTAAGATGAATGACAAATCTCTGTATCGTTCAGGAATGAATAAAAAAGAAATGCCTGAAGATGCTTTTGATGTAGTACCTTTTGCTTTGGACATGTCGGACTCTCCGGTAGAAAAAAGCCGAATAATCAAAAGTAACTATTCGGCCTTTTCATAGTTGATGTTTAGAATTCCATTGAAGATAGTTTTTCCATTGTAGCTTTCACATCATTGGCTGATTTAACCAATGCTGCATTTTCATCAGCGTCCAATGTGATTTGGAAGATGTCTTCCATTCCGTTTTTACCAACTTTGATTGGTACACCCACTACCACATCATTCAATCCATACTCACCATTGAGCATGACAGCGCATGGAAGAATTCTGCGTTTGTCTTTGACAATACATTCGACCATTTGAACAGCAGCTGCAGACGGAGCATAATATGCGCTGCCTGTTTTGAGATGATTGACGATCTCAATCCCACCATCTCGAGTTCTTTGAACAATTGCATCAATTCGTTCTTTTGGCAATAATTCAGTGATGGGAACACCTGCGATGGTTGTATAACGGGGAAGTGGAACCATGGTATCGCCATGTCCACCCAAAACGAATGCTTGTATATCTTCAACTGAAACATTCAATTCCATTGAAAGGAATGTGCGATAACGCGCAGTATCCAATACGCCGGCCATTCCAAGCACTTTGTTTCTTGGAAGTCCGGTCTTTTTAAGTGTCACAAATGTCATGACATCCAATGGATTGGATACGATGATATAAAATGCATTTGGGGAGTATTTAGCTGCTTGCTCTGCGCAAGAACCAACAATCTTTGCATTTGCAGCGAGCAAATCATCGCGACTCATGCCTGGTTTTCTTGCAAGCCCTGCAGTTATGATGACAATCGCTGAATCTTTTGTGTCTTCATAGGAATTTGTTCCAATGATTCTACAATCAGATGCTTCAACTGGCATGGACTCATACATGTCCAACCCTTTTCCTTGTGGAATTCCTTCTGCAATATCAAGTAGAACTACTTCTGTGGCAAGTTGTTTGTCTGCCAATCTTTGGGCAGTGGTCGCGCCTACATTTCCGGCGCCAATGACAGTCATCTTCATGTATAACTCCTTGTGATTTTAAAAAAACTATATAAATAAACGTTGTAAATCTTCTTCTGAAATGATGGGTGAAAAATCCTTTTTCAATTCATCTATTGAGCGTTGCTCCAATATATACGATGCCTTTAACCATTGCATTGCTTCTGTTGAATTACCTAACAAAGCATTCACCCTGGCAGATTGATAGAGTAGATCGGCATTGTCAATATGTTCTTGAAGATACTCCTCAATCATGTCTTTGGCTTCTGAGTATTGTTGCAGCTCGATATAAGTATGTATACAATCCATTACGCAGTCTATATTGTCAGGGGCTAATTGCAAGGATTGTTTATAACATATAATACTTTCTTCAGGTCTGTGAATGTTGAATAATGCATCTGCTTTTGCCTGCCAAACATCTGCATATGATGGATATAGGGAAAGTGCTTTGTCATAATCTGCAATAGCCGATGCATATTCTTCCAATGCATCATGGCATGATCCTCTTCCATAATAAGACTCATAATGTAAAGGATCATGAACCAATGCCATGGAAAATGCCTCAATTGCATCCCTAAATGCACCTGTTTCTTCTAAAGTACTTCCTAGATTATGCCATCCGGCAACATCGGTTGACTCATATGTTAAAGCTGTCTTGTATGAATCAATAGCTTCCAGTAATCTACCCAATGAACCCAATGCATTGCCACGATTATACCATGCGCCTGAAAAGTCTTCTTTGATTGCAATTGCAAAGTCATAAGCAGAAACCGCTGCATTGTATTGTTCTAAATGACATAGTACCACTGCTTTGTTAAACCAAATGACATGATCGAATGGTTCTATTTCCAAATATTGTTCGTACCAAGATAAAGCTTCCTCATGTTGTTCAAGGCAATCATTGCAATAACCCAAATCCGAAAGGGCATGCTTGTGGAATTCTTCACTATTCACCAAGAATGTGAATATCTTGATTGCATCCGGATACATTGATTGCTTTTCATAATACTGGCCTAATGCATAGAGTACTTCATCATTTCCGGGAAAAGCATCCATCAATGAGTGATACATGAGCAATGTTTCATCTTTGGATAATACATGTTCCTGAAGCATTGCATGTGTTATGTGAATGCCTGGATCATTTGGATTGAGTGCTTTTGCTTTATTGATGGATATCAAAGCATTTGCTTTTTCATTGGCATGTGCTTGTGCCAGACTTTTGATATGCCAGGCATCTGAAGAATATGGTGTTTTATCAACAAGTACATCTGCTATGCGCAATGCATCATTTTTATTGCCCTCTTCAATGCAAAAATGAACGAGTGCCTCTAATGTTTCATTATTTGGAATTGTCCCTTTGCCGGTATCCAATGCGCGAATGCATCGCTTCAATACTTCGCGTAAGTATTGAGATTGTTGCTTTTTAGAAAAACCATCATCACCGTGAGGATACATAGTACTTGCAACTGCGAAATGTTATGGTTGGGATAATACAATGATACGAGATATATGGCTCTTTGCCAAGAAAAATGGCGCTTTTACAAGCGCCATCATAAGCTATTCACACCGATTTTATAGAAAATGATTATTGACCAATAATAACAGGATAATCGACATCAATATCGGACTCCAAGCTCTTGCTTGATCCATTTTTAGTCATTGAATCGTAATGAGACAAAACGATATTAACAAATCCTTTACTTCCTGCTCCTGTTTTTGTTTTAACTTGGAATGTCAATCCTACGGGTAAATTGTTTCTGTCTTTGTCGGTAATCGTCCATTCCACCAAACTTGCAATTCCTGTGCTAGGAGTAAAAAAGAATTGATGTTCATAATCATAAGCTTTTATATCTTGAGTAATATCAGTTTTTGGAGACTTCGATTCATTGTATAATTTAATTGATCCTATATATATGATATCTGATTTTAGTGAAATAGTATCAATGATGCTAGGTGCCGCGCCACCAGGACCATCCAAGTCTTTCCATACTGCATTTATGGTATCGGCTGTATTGCTTTGATTTACCAAAGTTACAATCACTGTTGTTGGATAATCATGATCTTGATCGTGATCATGGTCATGATCATTGATTCCGCATGAGCTTATTCCAATTGCAATTGCCAAAGCAAAAAATGATGAGATGAAGTGTTTCATACTGTTTTTCCAAAAAAAATTATAGAATAGGTATTGTCATACGAACAACACAATTGAATCCTGTATCCAAAGCGAAATATCGATATCGTGAGAGATAATCACGGAATGCTATATCACCTATGTTTTGAAATGAGAGATTTGTTGCAATCCCTTTGAGTGGACCATGAAGAATGGTGCCACCCAGATTGATGTCAAATAGTGAATATGCAGGTGGTGGGGAAGTATAATCCAAATTGGGATCGAATCTGTCCTGTCTGCGAACATGTGTCATCCGGAATTCAATGAAAGCATCTCCAAATGCATCAAGGAAAGATTCTCTATGCGCATGCAGTGATCCGCTCATCCTATCGGCAGGAATCATGAACAGTGGATTGCCTGTTGATTGATTATCTCCACGAATCATTGACCCTTGCAGCGAAAAAGTTAGCCAGTCATCGAATGTGTAATCTCCTTGAAACTCCGCTCCATACATTGCAGCTTGAACTTGATCATACCGGAATGTTGGAAAACTCCCTCGAACTGTTAATGTTGGCCGTGCTCTATCGGGTTGAAGAATAATGAATCCGTCAAATTGATTGTGAAAAAGGGATAGATCAAAAGTACAATCATGAGTGTCATACAGCAAAGCGAGATCTATGGTGCGTGATTGTTCAGGCGACAAACCTCTTTTCCCAATTTCAAATTGTGCGGTTCCATGATGAATATCATAACTGTATAATTCATTCACCTGAGGTGGTCTCCATGTTTGACCCACATTCATGGATAGTCGCAAATGTTCATGCATTTGCCACATGAATCCACCGCTAAGAGAAAATCCACTAAAATTCAATACAGAGTCATTGATCAATCGTGTAGGTGATGAATATTTATCAATATTGATAGATCTTGTGTCGAATCGAGCACCTCCACTGATAATGACATCATCAAACATGACATTTCCAATTGCATAAGCTCCGAGTGCTGTCATGAAATAATCCGGAATCAAAACTACTTTCCCAAGGCGTTTATTCTGTTGGAGTTGACTCGAAACACCGATTGTTCCACTGATATGATCATTGATTTGAATTGCTTTGAGTTTGATGTCACCGGAATATGTCTCCAAAAGCAATCGCATTGCAGGTTTTACAAGTAATTGCTCCAAAAGTATGGATGAATCTTTCGGGACTCTCAAATTATGTGCATCAAATTCTGATCTATCATTGAATTGCCAGCCATAGGTTGCTTCCAAAAGTCCAATGCCTTCCAGCGGAATATTCCCTTGAATACTCAATAGGTGATGTATGATTTGTTGCTTCGGAAATCCAATGTCATAGGTAAAATCATATTGTTGAAGTGGATGCCCGCTCTCGATTGCTCTTAGTAAATCACTTGCATTGGAGATATGACTTCCTTTGAAAATGCCAAGTTCGGTATTGAATGAACTTGTCGTGAATTGGATATTCTCGCCGTTTGAGAATGCATATTTACCTTGCAATTGACCATTCAACTCGGTAAAGCCTGTATTTCCAAGAACATAATCGGCAGTTTTGGCATTTCCAGCTTGTTTTCCGGTCACTTGAGCACGCAAACCAAAGGCATCATTATTTGAAAAACGAGTACCCCAGGAAAGTGATGGAGAAATTGCACCTTGCCAATTATTTGTCTGTCCTTGTAATGTGACTGATGAGTAAAAGTGTGCTGTATCCGGAATGTCCGGAGGAATGATACGTATCATCCCACCCATGGCTCCGGGTCCATATTCCACACCTGCAGCACCTTTCAATATTTCTACAGATCCAATGGAAAATGCATCGATTTCCGGCGCATGTTCTGAACCCCATTGCTGACCTTCCTGTGCAATTCCTGCATTGGCAATCAACAGCCTTTGGCTATGCATTCCTCTCAATACAGGTTTTGAAATACTTGGTCCTGTTTGTAATGTATGTAGTCCGGTTACTCTTTTCAGTGTTTCTCCAAGCGTTTGACCTCTGTGTTTATCCAATGTCTCGCTTTTAATGATATTCACATCTTGTGAGGCGATTCCATACACTGTATTACGATCACCTGTCACCTGCACTGCTTTTCCTTGAAAAGCAATGGGTTGCATGATGAAGGTGAGTGAAGTATCATTGACTGAAGCAGGAATGGTGATAGAACCACCGATATAGCCTGGCTTTGAAAAGCTGACTATATGATCTGAAATTGAAATAATGAAATCAGCATGACCGGTATTATCGGTCAATATGCCACTATTCCCAGAGGCTATTCTAACCGATGCCAATGGTTTTTTACTATGCTGTTGAATATGTATTGTGCTGATATGTAGAATTCGTGTTTGAGCAACTACATGTTGCAGAGGGATCAAACATAGGAAAAGAGAAAGCACAATACCATTGAGATGATTCATGATATTGCTCCAAAAATGTAAATCTAAGTTATGAATCACACAGTTGGAGGAGCTCGGGAGGAGGCTCTTTCAGAAAAAAAGGCGTGAGTGGATTGGAAAGGGGTATCAATATGAGGCAATAAAGAACAAGTATTGACAAGTGCTATTTCTTCTGTAGTAAAAGAAGCAATTTGAATGATTGCATCGCATAAATCACAATGATGTGCTTTGTCGATTTGCTTCTTGTCCAGAGAAAGTTGCTCATGGTCACGTTGTTCTGGGTGAAAATGAACGGCAAAGGCCCCAATTTGAAGAATCAGAGCCAATGTTGTTATTATCGATATGAACATGGATTGAATCAATTAAAACTCAATTGTTGATTCATTCATTTTTTCGAGATTTTGTACGATTGCTCTAAGACATGATGATGCAAGAACACCGTCGATCACTCTGTGATCATAAGTAATTGAAACATACATCATTTGACGTATTGCAATCAAATCCTCTCCATTCACCTCTCGAACGACCGGTCTTTTTTGTACGGCATAAATACCAATGATTGCAGTCTGAGGTTGATTAATCACAGGAGTGCCAAAAAGACTTCCCCATGCTCCCATATTTGTCATAGAAATAGTACCTCCCGAAATTTCATCAGGTGATAACTTTTTCCCACGCGCTCTTTGTGCAAGATCATTGATGGATCTACTAATTCCACCGAGATTCATCATGTCGCTGTTTTTTATGACTGGTACAATCAAGTTGCCATCATTCAATACAGTCGCAAAGGAAAGGTTGATTTTCTTATGGCGGATGATATTGCTACCATCTACACTTACATTCACAAGAGGGAATTGCTTTACGGCATCAATGATTGCTTTGGCAAAAAATGGGGTAAGCGTAAGCTTGAAACCTTCTCTCTGTTCAAAAGCTTGTTTGTTTCTTTCTCTGAAGTTAACTAACTGCGTAACATCAGCTTCTCCGACACTTGTCACATGAGGTGATGTTTGCTTTGAACGAACCATGTGATCAGCAATGATTTGTCGAACGCGGTCCATTGGAATTACTTCCACATCTTGCCCCCATTGAGCCAATGTTCCAGAGTCTGCAGGTTTTGCCACATAAGTCTGAACAGGTGCCGCTGCGGGAGCAGAAGCTGGTGCGGGAGTCGCAATAACCGGTGCCGGTGCAGGAATATTCGGAACCGAAGGACTTGCCTTTGCAGAACCTCTGTTTCCGATATAAGAAAGTATGTCATTCTTTGTGACTCTACCTTCCATTCCTGAACCTTTGATCGCATCCAATTCTTGGAGTGAAATACCTTCGGTTTCTGCTATATTGCGTACCAATGGAGAATAGAACCTAGATCCACTTGTTCTGGGTATTGATGTTATAGGAGCGGATTGATCATTATGAACAGGCGCAACTTGTATAGGCGTGGGTGGAGTCTGAACTGATTGAGGAGCTGATTGTGATACTGGTGCTGGAGCCTGGGCCTGATTGGTTGCAACTGCAGAACCCTCAGAACCCAAACGTGCAATAACAGCTCCAACTTCAACGGTATCACCTTCAGATGCCAATAGTTCAGTCAATGTACCTGCAATCGGTGATGGTACTTCTGTATCAACTTTATCGGTTGAAATCTCAAGTAGAATTTCATCTCTTTCAACACTATCACCCGGCTTCTTGAGCCATCGAAGAATTTTTCCTTCTTGAATGGATTCTCCCATTTTAGGCATCACTACATCTGTTTGTGCACCGCTCGATGAAGCAATTGGCGCCACGGTTTGTACGGGTGCTTGTTGCACGGGAGCAGGCTGTACCGCCGGTTGGGGAGAAGGAGCAGCAATGGAAGCTGAAGCTTCGGTATTTAATTCAGCAATGATTGTTCCAACTTCTACTGTATCGTTTTCTTGTGCCAAGATCGCTGCCAATATGCCGGCTGAAGGTGAAGGTACCTCGGTATCTACCTTGTCCGTGGAAATTTCCAAGAGGATCTCGTCGCGTTCGACTTTATCGCCGGGTTTTTTCAACCAGCGTAAAATTTTGCCTTCCTGAATGGATTCGCCCATTTTTGGCATCACGACGTCAACTTTCATCTACTGTTCTCCTAGAAGCGGTGTGTAATATCATAGGTGATGGAATAATGGCAAATTAGCGAAATTCCGTAGATTTACCAATGATTCTAACAGTGATGGCAACATCAGTATTCCTTCATTCCGCCAATTCGTTTCCCATTCCATGCAAAATGTAGACCCAACTGATCAACAAAATAATGAAATCGAAGGTGAGCCACTCCTAATCGGCTTAACCGGTGGCATTGGGTCAGGGAAATCAACTGTTGCTCAAATCTTTGAAGAGGCAGGTTATCCGATCATTAATGCAGATAAGGAAGCACGGTTCATCATGGAACATGATCAACATGTGAAAGATGACCTTATGAAGCGCTTTGGAAAGGATTTATATAATCAGGATGGATCATTGAATGCCCAACTGCTTTCATCCATTGTGTTCAACGAAAAAGAACAACAATCGTTAGCTGATCTCAATGCCATAGTGCATCCCGTTCTGTTGGATCATGTCTTTGAAAAAGCAGGTACATTGGCAGAGGATCATGATGTTATTATTGTTGATATTGCACTTTTGTTTGAATCCAATCTCGAAGATGGATTCGACTATGTGATTGGGGTTTTGACCAATCCAGAAATCCGACTAGCTCGTCTAATGAAGGATAGAGGGATGTCAAAAGAACAAATTAAGAGTAGAATGTTGACTCAAATTGGTGATGAAATTCTAAAAGAGCATTCGGATTTCTTGATAGAAAATAATGGGTCAATAGAAGAACTTGCTGAAGCTGCACAGTATTTGATTGAAATTCTCCCATATTTGCCTAATACAAATGTCGAATAGATCATTCAATCAATGAGAATAACACGATCCATCATACCGAATCTCTTTACGCTAGCTAACTTGTTTTCAGGTTTTTCAGCGATTGTATCCATATCGGAAGGCGATATGCAAAGAGCAGGTATGTTTATTGTTTTTGCGGGTTTGTTTGATGTATTGGACGGCGTCATGGCAAGATTGACGCACTCCACGAGTGAATTGGGTGTGGAGCTGGACTCTCTATGCGATGCTGTTTCTTTTGGGGTTGCACCGTCATTTTTGTTGTATTCATCCATTTTGCATGTGCTTGGACAAACAGGTGTTTTGATAGCATCGCTTTCTGCTCTTGCAGGAGTTTATAGATTGGCAAGGTTTAATGTTCAATTGTCCGGTTTTGAAGATAAGTTGTATTTCTCTGGTATGCCAATACCTTCCGGTGCTTTGATTTTGGTGTCATACGGAATGTTCATAGCGCCATCGGGTCTCATACCTTCCGAGTATGTATTGCTTTTTACAACAATATTGGTCATAATTGTTGCATTGGCAATGATAAGTACTATTAAGTTTGATAATATTCCAAAGCCAACCATTCCTGCCTTCAGGGAAAGACCAGTCATTTTTATCCTGGGCATCATTGCATTTGCAATCACTATCTACACAAAAGGAGAAGCATTGTTCTATGTTATGTGTGGGTACTTGTTATTGGGAATTGCAAGAGCCGGATTTGGTCTCATTGGTCAAAAAGTTCATCCAGATGAAGAAAGAGATACATTGGAAGATCCGGATGACAATCCATTTGATTTGTGATTCAACTGTCCCCTCTAAGAGATCGTATAAGCTCTCTTGATTTTCTTACAAATCTCGATGTAGGAAATCGTACAAGTATATCTGTCAGTATATTGATGGCTTCTGCATTCTGTTTCTGTTCAATATATATGCTAGCAATTAGAAAAAGAATTGCATCCGTTTGAATGCTCTCGGGATATCCTTTCAGGAAAATTTGCGCCTCTTCCAATGTTTTCGGGTTTTTTTGATCTTTCAATGTTTCGCACAAACGTAATTGTGACTGCTCAGCTAATTCGGTACCTTTTGTAATGTCGATTATTTCTCTGTAAATCGTTACGGCTTCTTCAATTCTATATTGCTTCAATGCAAGCATTGCTTTGCCCCATAGTATCAAACCGGCTTGAAACTGCTTATTCTGTTCAAGAAAGAGGGATAATTCCAAGGCATCATTTGAAATATCTGATTCTGTTTTACCTGCCAAACCCACAAGTAATGCCTTTGCTGAGTCTATATGTCCTTTGTACAAGGCAATTTGTGCCAAATGAAATCGTGCTTTGTCGGCTTCACCCGGATTGATGAATTGATATGTTTGTATCGTGTTGTTTGCAAGTACAATTGCAATATCAATGTCATTCTCAGTCAAAGCAATATCTATCAACTGATTGGATGCAGCCGCACTGATGGGATATTGCTTGTACATGTTCATAATATTCATGAAAACTTCTTTTGCTCGATCGGAATCTTTCATGAAATATAATTCCAAAACACCAATTCTATACATACATTCAGAAGCAAATTGTCCATTGGGTTGTTGCACAAGTATGTCATTGTATCGATTGATTATTTCACGAATCTCTTTTGAGGTTATAGCTCCGTTTTCTGAGTTCGCTTGCAAACGTTGATCCATAACTCTAGCATACCCATACAATGCAGCTGAAAAATGTGGATTGTTTTTTCCTCGATCGAGGATGTTCCCATAGGCTTTCATTGCGATATCGAGTTGACCATCTTTTAAGGTTATATCCGCAAATTCCAACATTTCTCTTCCTTGCAATCCCAAACCATTGTCTATCTTCAATGCTTGAACAAATGCTTCGTCAAACATCTTTGTTTCTCTAAGAAACCACACATACACCTTGGCAAAAGCAAAATCCTGCTTCGCAAGGGAAGACAATTCGGCATTGATAATGGATTCGGCTTCCGGCTTGATGAGCAAAGCGGCTATTCTCCCTTGTATGATGCCATATTGCTGTTGCTGTTTGAATAGATTTGTTATTTCTTTTATTCCAAGCTCTACATTGCCAATCTGTACATATAACATGCTTAATTCATCAGCATAAGCCTGTTTGAACCCCTTTATCATGCCTCGTCCTTTTATGTATGCTGATATAGCATTCGTAAAGGAACCTATGTCTGATTGTGATTGCGCGATAAGAGGGATTGCATTGTCGATTTCTGCATCATTTGTCAGCCGATCGACACTGTTGAGTGCAATATCGAAGTACTGTTGAGACTTTTGATGTTGTGATGATTTCTTGGCAGTAATGGATGCGAGACATAAAAGATCAATTTCTTGCCTTTTCCCCAATTCAATTTCGATGAGTGGCATTAATTCAGGATAACGCTGCAATGCTGATAATGAACGTGCAACTCCTTGAAAATAAGTGGATTGCTCCGGAAAATCTACATATAGCTCTTGATACAATCGAGCGGCATTGCGGAAATCCCCTTGTTGCTCATATGTGAGAGCTAATTGATATTTATCAGATTTCTTCTGCTGCGAATGCACAGAAAATGTACTCATCAAAAATTGTATCGTGATGAGAGAAAAGTATAGAAATTTCATGATCGGTTTATTTGCGAACAAATATGGATGTTGTGTGCCTGTATTGCCCCGAGGACAATTCGCAAATATACATTCCTGATGAATATGTCGACAAATCTATTGGTATTGCATGCCTTCCTGCTTGTACTTGTGCATCAAGCAAAGTGCCTGCATAAGCTCCCAATGCATCATAGAGTCGGATTTGTACCATACAGTCATTTGAAGCTTCAAAATGTATATACCCATTATTTGGTGCATTGAGATTTTCAGAATAGCGAATTCCTGTATTTCCAAAAGCGAGAATCGGATCATTGATTGATGAAATTGGACTTTGTAAATAGGGAAGAGGTACTACTCTTTCTCGCAATATGGATTTTGAATCATCAGCTGAGCCTCCAAACCATGTTTGTATGATTTCTGAATAGAGTCTGCGATAGTCAATATTCCGATTCAAATCAAAGGCAAAATCACCGTTTCTGTCTAAATCAGAGAAGTCCGGGTTTGCTCCAAATACATTTGCTTGGACTCTCGTCCCAAATGCAAATTGCACGGATGTTGTACCGTGATCTGTACCATTTGAGCCATTTTCATAGGGTCTTCTGCCAAATTCAGAAACTGTTAATCCAATAACACGATTTGCAAATCCTTGCTTGATGGCATCATCCATGAACATGCTGATGGCATTCGCCAATTGATTGAGCAATGCGGGATGTTGTCCATTGTTTGACGTGTCTTGTTGTTGAACATGGGTATCAAAGCCACCGATTTGTGCTAAAAACACTTTTGTTTTGAGTCCGCCGGAAATCAGCTTGGAAATTATTCCCATCTGCCTCACCAAACTACCTTTAGCTCCATTTGCAATTGCATAGTCAATTCCTGGAGAATTTGTTCCTTTTGCCCAAGCTTGTTCGATGACTTTGTTATAAATATCTCCCTTTTTTGCAATGGATCGAATATAATTGTACTCATTGTCAAATGGAGAATTTCCGGTCATAGTGGGGAAATCCGAATCCGTGCTTCCTTCTTTTACAAATTGATCAACATCACCAATTGCAAGCCCCATATCTCCTTTGTCACTTTGAAGCAACATGGAAAGCGAACCACCGAGTTGAAGGCATAGAGGATGATCGGGCATCACCAAAGGGAAATCAGGATAGTGCTGTTCAAACAATCTTCCAATCCATCCTTCATTTAATCTAGTTTCGGGTCCTGAATCATTAAGACCACTCAGCCAAATATCAGTCGATCTAAAATGTGAAAGATTCGGATTTTCATATCCTGTTCCCTGAATGACTGCAAGCCTACCTTCTTCAATTAGACCCAGAAAACCATTTCTATGAACTCCGTTAATAAGAGCCGGATGAAAATAGACATCTGAATTCAGTATCCTTCGAGGCCTTTTAGTAGTATCCGGGTTGTCGACTCGTACAGAAATATGTGGTCTTATTTTGACATATTCAGGATTATCGGCAGGAATGATTGTGTTCAGTCCATCATTGCCGCCAAACATTTGAATAATAATGAGAATCGCATCATTATCAATTCCAGCTGCACCTAAAGCATGAATGGGATTTTGAGCAAAAATTGGTATAGATCCGAATGATGCTGCAGCACCAGCTAATGCACCGGCCTTAAGAAGAGTTCTACGTTTCATGATGAAAGTCTCCGGGTTACATTAACATAATTGAAAAGCTGGATTTTTAATTATTGCATTCAATAAAGCTCGTATGCCTCTGGCTGCAGCAGAAGTTCCTTTTAGCATTTCTGCCCACTCATAATCAGGTTGATTTTGTAGTAGTAATTCCTTTGTATACACTTGTAGAATGTCTTGCGAAGGTATGACTGGAAAACATAATTCAACGATATCCTTGGTTAATTGTGATGGATCATCGAATGATGAAAATGTTTTGATATAGGCTATCAATTCTACATCTGAAAATGAAGTGACTAAATCTCTGCCAAATTTTATTCTATTTGGAAATGTTTTTGTGGTTATCCAACGATGATGTGCTTCCCATCCTTGAACTGTTGGAGGATCCATCAAGATTTCATCCATCGCTGATAAATTTGCTGGTATCTGTATAATGCTCTTTTTTAATAAACGTGAAATACCGCACATCAACTCAGTCGGACTTTTTATCTGAGCGCCAATGATTGGGTCACTGAAAAAATGTTCACTGGAAAACATAGCATGAAAAAGAGGGTATAATTCAAATTCCTGTTCATTGAAGTATGTTCCGCATGCTTGAATGAAAGTGCTTGCATCATATCCAGGGTTACTGTAAAAGAAATACTTATAGATCTTGGCGCTTAAAAATCGGCCTATTGCAACACTACGAACATCAAAAAGGATATTCAACAGTTGACGAATTTCTTCGGTTTTTACCAGATATTCAGTATTGAAAGCTGGATCTCTGGCAGGTATCGATCTTCCTAGAAATTGTTTTGCTTCTGTATCATGATCAGCAGGATTGAAATATGAATTATAGATACCATTTTTTGCTGGTTCATCATTGTAACGTGCAACTTTCCATCCGGTTAATACCCTTGCGGCCTCTTTAACATCTCCTTCGGTATAATGACCAATGCCGGTGGTATAGAGTTCCATCAATTCGCGAGCATAATTCTCATTTGGTTTCCGATTGGTATTGAGATTACCACCCAAATAAATGAGCATTCCGGGATCAAGCGTAACTTCTTCCACAAATTGTTTGAAATCCCCAAGTCGATTCTTTCGAAACATCGCAAGTTGTCTAAAGAGAATTTGCGGCGGTATATAAGCATCATCATAAGAAAATTCCGTGGTGAAATGATTGGACCAAAAATGCACGAGTTTTTCTACACTCGGTGCAGTCTCTCCGATCATGAGCTTTATCCACCAGCTTTGTAAATCACTATGATAACTTCGCCATTGTCCCTCTATTTGTAATCTGGTGTAAATATCTGCTCCATAGGGATTTTCTGTGACAGAATTTATCCAGCCGGGATTTGTTGTTGGTTGATATTCTTTTTCAGGATCTCCCAATAAGATGGTAACTGCTTCTTGGGCGGTTTTACCTATGTACGAATCTATCTGCTTCTGTGTTGGTGCAAATGACAGACGTCGCAGAAGATGGCCGGCCGTACGTTTATCAAGAGGTTTTGTATAAGGGGCAAGCGAATCAGCAAGTAGCTGTTCTGTTTTCTTTGAAAGGAGATTTCCGCGAAGAAAATCTCTTCTGTTTATGGATGTTTCGTTCATGAGCCGCTCGATATTGTTTGGGGGTGAAGAGCATGAATCACTTACAAGGACAAAATACACTATAATTTGTCATTTACAATAATAAAATTAAGCTTATTTAAGCAAATAATAATCAATTATTCTGTGAATGCCTGAATGGCATGTTTAATAAAGAAATGGTTTCGGTGTTTAATTACTAATTTGCGTATGGGTTTATCCGGAAATCATATGTACATTTCACATATATTCAATTTATCAAATATCATACGGTATATGCTTTTTGCATATGTATTGGGAACCATTTCCATATATGCACAAAGGGTACCTTCATGGAAAAAGGCAGTCCTTCCGCAATCCATTGCCAATGGTTATTTTCTAGATGTATTTTTTCTCCCAGCAAATCCTCAATATGGCTGGGCATGTGGATTTGACGGACATATAGCCATCACATCTGATGGAGGGAATTCGTGGAATGCCTCCATAATTCAAGGTCGACCTTTCCTTGAAAGTATACACTTTGTTGATTCGAAACATGGTTTTACCTCTGGTCCAGGCGGGGTTTTTAAAACTATCAACGGTGGTATCAGTTGGACGAATATCTCGAGTTTTATCAACATGAGTCAGATTTGGGGATGTTATTTTGTTGACAAAGACAATGGAATGTATGTCGGTGGTGGTTGCAATGGAAGCGCGCAAGTATTTGTCCGTACTACAAATGGGGGTAATTCATGGTCGGTATTCGAAAGTTATGAAGATGAGACAGGTCTTGCAGATTTGATCCTCTATGCGAAAGATGGACTCGGATATGCAGTTTCCAGTGGTCTGTTGTGGCAAACTCAAAATGGTGGAAGATCCTGGAATGTTTTTGCAACAATAGCAGGGCCAAGAGCATGGGCAGAAGAAATTACTCATGTCAAGAATTCATTTCTCACACCATTTTCAGGTGATGACTGTTTCGGTGGTATCAGAAATTATGGCGGTGCAAATTTTACAACAGACAATGGGAGAACATGGAATCAGTACACAACAAACAAGTCAATGTTTGGATCATTCTTGATAGATGAAAAAAAGGGGTGGATTTGCGGTGATCAAGCAGAAGTGTTGTTTACATCAAATTCCGGCAAAGATTGGACAAAAATCAATTGTGGATTGGATAATGCAAATATCGACGATGTATGGTTTGTGAATGATAGTTTGGGATGGGCTGCAGGACAAGGTTTGTTTATGTTCTCTTATATTGATTTGCCGGCTTCATTCATAAAGGCACCACCAAAACCATATTGTGTTGGTGATACAGTTAACCTAACTGTTTCCGATGAATTTGAGAATGTCACATGGAATATAGGCGGTAATACCGAGAATTCAGCAAGGGTTACTAAAAATACGACAGTCATTGCCAGGGCATATCATAAACCAACCTGCAGAACCATAACTGATACTGTTGTAATTGAATATAATCCTCCTGTACAAGCACAATTGAATGTCAAAAAAGATACAATACTTTGCGGCAATGATGAGCTTACCATATCGGTTGAAGGTAGATATGATTCATTAATATGGTATGATGGCGTTCAAACAAAGACAAGAATATTCAATAAGCAAGCTAATCCTTCAGGATTCTATGTAGATGTTTATGATAGTCTGAAATGTTCGCGTCGATTAATTATACCTTCAATCACATGGTCGAATGCTCCAAGTCCATCGATTCAGATTGCGGGAAAACCAATATTGTGCAATGCTGACTCAACAGAACTTATTGCACCTTCAGGGTATATTTCATATACTTGGAATACGGGAGAAAAGAAACAATCAATCTTTGTAAAAGAAGCGGGAAGATATAATGTGAGATTGATTGATTCACTTGGCTGTGAAGTATATTCTGATACAATAACGATTGAAAAAGTTGATCTTGATAATTATTTGTCTGCATCTGTGTCAGGAAAAAAGATATTAGAATTTGATTCAACCGTCATAGGGGCCAAAAGTTGCATCGAATTGACATTCACCAACAAAAATGCGATTTCAGATTATGTTCTCGATCTGCCCTACATAAGGCGAAATATTGAATTCTCCGTGCCGATGAGTCAATTCCCCATATTGATTAAACCTCTTGATTCACTGAAGCTGAATATCTGTTTCTCACCTGATTCAATAGGGATCTGGCGTGATACAATCATATTCAGAGATACCTGTTCATCATTGATATATCCTTTGATCGGTTTAGGGAAACCATTTATTGCAGATGAACTGACGAAATGTAATATCGATATTAAGGCAAACATCATTTCAAATAGATTTTCTTCACTATTTGAGATAAGACCACACCCCTTTGGCGGGAGCGGAGTATTGATAACAAATCGTGATATCGCGATTCAATCGATTGAGTTTCTCGATATATATGGCAGAACGTATCCTGTTGACATTCATCGAATCACTTTGGATTATACTCTGATTTCTAATAGTCCATCCGGCATATATGTTCCATTGATTCATACTTCATTTGGGATTGTTCAACTTCACCCATTACTGATTATCAGATGATATTATGAATATCCCATTTAAAGCATTGTGGACAATATCAAATATGCTGAGCATTTCAAGAATGTTGCTTGCACCATTCATGTATGTATTCATCATATCTGATTTTCCACGATCATGGGTTTATGGACTGGCGCTTATCGCATATGTTTCCGATCTGTTGGATGGTTATATGGCAAGATCCAGAAATGAAATCACTGAATGGGGTAAGATTTTGGATCCAATTGCTGATAAACTTTTTGTGGGGAGCACATGTTTGGCTCTCATGACCACTGATGACTTATCGATTTGGTATATTGCACTTGTAATCGGACGAGATGTATTGATTGTATTGGCAGGATTGTTTTTTGCCAATAAAGTGCAAGTCGTTTTACCTTCAACATTCATTGGAAAAGCAACAGTTTTCTGGATTGGCTTAGTTCTTCTTGGAGCATTTTTCCAAGTTGAATCGAATATCCAGGTAGTGCTCTATGCCATATCCACAGGACTAATCGTTTTTTCACTCATCCATTACGGTAAACGTATGTTCATTTCGATGCGGAATAGCTAATGGGATTATTTGATTCAATCAAGAAGACACTTACTTCAATTGCCGATTCAACCGGAATAACCAAATTGAAGGAAGGGCTGCAGAAAACGCGTACAATTTTTGTCGATAGATTACTCTCTGTTTTGGGAGCAGGCAGAACCATCGACGAAGCTCTGTTATCTGAAATTGAAGAGATTCTCATTACCTCTGATATCGGTGTTCCCACTACAATGCATATCATGCAACAAGTAAAGGATAAAATCAAAAGGGATGCCGTTGACGATTCCACCTTGATTTATGGTATGATTAAAGATGAAATCCGCGTAATCTTGCAATCGATTTCTAATACTAATTCAGAAGATTATTATATTTCAAAAGATGCCAAGCCTTTCATCATGATGATGGTTGGTGTGAATGGAGTTGGAAAAACAACGACTATTGGCAAATTGTCCTCTAATTTCAAAAAGGCAGGTAAAAATGTCTTGATTGGTGCAGCCGACACATTTCGTGCAGCTGCCAATGAACAATTGGAGGTTTGGGCTCAAAGAGCTGGTGTCGACATCATTCAGCAGCAACATGGCGCAGATCCTGCTGCAGTTGCATTTGATACTATCCAAGCTGCACTTTCAAGAGAGTCCGATATTGTCATAATTGACACAGCCGGAAGACTCCACAATAAATTGGGATTGATGCAAGAACTTGAGAAGATATCAAGAGTCATGAAAAAGAAAATCCCGGATGCTCCTCATGAAGTATTACTCGTCATTGATGCAACTACTGGTCAAAATGGCTTGCAACAAGCAAAAGAATTTGCCAAAGTTTCTGAGATTACCGGCATAGTGCTTACCAAACTTGATGGAACAGCAAAAGGCGGCATTATTATTCCAATAGCTCATGAATTACAGCTTCCCGTACGATTTATCGGTGTTGGAGAGGGAATCGAGGATCTGCAATTCTTCAATGCGAATACCTTTGTCGATACACTCTTCGAAACGGGTAGTTCGGCACCTCAAGAGTGAAATAGTCCGATTTATCCACCATAATTGGATATGGTTCTTCAAATCTCAATATTTGTATCCGCCAAGTAATCTTCCTATACATCATTAGAATCATCGAATGCCACGCAGAAGTGATATACAATCCATTTTGGTAATCGGAAGCGGGCCAATCGTCATCGGTCAGGCATGTGAATTTGATTATAGTGGAACTCAGGCCTGTAAGGTCCTGAAAGAAGAGGGATTTAGGGTATCTCTCGTCAATTCAAATCCGGCCACCATCATGACTGATCCAGTCTTTTCGGATGCCACGTATATTGAACCAATCACTCCTGAGTACATCGAGAAAATAATCGAAAAAGAACGACCTGATGCAATCTTGCCAACTATGGGTGGTCAGACTGCACTCAATGCAGCAATGCAATTGCATGAAAAAGGAATACTTGATACATACAATGTTCGCCTGATTGGTTCAAATGTTGAAGCCATCAAAATGGCTGAAGATAGAGAATTATTCTTGGAAGCAATGAAGCGATGTGGCCTTGCCATGCCCAAAGGCGGATTTGTCAATACATTCGAAGAAGCTTTGCTGCTCATTGATCGTGTTGGATTTCCAGCCATTGTTCGGCCATCATTCACATTGGGTGGATCTGGTGGTGGAATAGCCAAATCAATGGACGAATTCAAAGATATCGTTACATCAGGTTTGATTGCCAGTCCGGTTCACAGAGTATTGATAGAAGAATCAATACTTGGTTGGAAGGAGTATGAATTGGAAGTGATGAGAGATACGGCGGATAATTGCGTCATTATTTGTTCTATAGAAAATGTTCACCCGATGGGTGTTCATACCGGCGACTCCATCACGGTTGCGCCCGCCCAAACATTGAGCGATCGCGAGTATCAACGAATGAGGGATGCTTCGATCAAAATCATGAGAGAGATTGGTGTTGAAACCGGCGGTTCAAATGTTCAATTTGCTGTCAATCCTAAAGATGGCAGGATGATAGTAATTGAAATGAATCCCAGAGTTTCTAGAAGTTCCGCACTTGCATCAAAAGCCACGGGATTTCCCATTGCAAAAATCGCTGCGAAACTTGCAATAGGATATACTCTTGACGAAATTCTAAATGATATTACCAAAAAGACACCGGCTTGTTTCGAACCATCGATAGATTATGTTGTCACGAAAGTTCCAAGATGGGATTTTGAGAAATTTGAAAATGTTGAGGATATACTTGGTGTTCAAATGAAGTCCGTCGGGGAAGCGATGGCAATTGGAAGAACATTCAAGGAATCCTTTCAAAAAGCGCTTCGATCTATTGAAAAAGGAAGATTTGGTTTCGGATATGATTCAGAAGAGTATCTTGATTCCAATCAGAATGAAATGCTGATGACACCATTATCATCACGATTAGCAAAGCATACTTCCACATCAATTTTTGATTTATGCGATGCATTGCGTTTTGGCATGAGCACTGATGAAATTCATGGCATATCAAAATATGATCCTTGGTTCATAGAGCAATGTAGAGATATTGTCGATGCAGCTGAATATATCAAGTCAAAACAATTTGCAGTTGATACCATTCCATCTGAAATTCTCAGGGAAGTCAAATCCATGGGCTTCAGTGATGTTCAATTGTCAATACTGATGCATTGTAGCGAAGAAGCTGTACGTCAGAGACGTAGATCCGATGGTATAATTCCTGTATTCAAAACAGTAGACACCTGTGCAGCTGAATTTGAATCTGATACACCATATCATTATTCGACTTATGATGCGGAAAATGAAGCCAAACGATCCAATGACAAAAAGATCATCATCCTCGGAAGTGGTCCCAATAGAATCGGACAAGGAATAGAATTTGACTATTGTTGCGTTCAGGGAGTTTTTGCCGCAAGGCAATCTGGTTATGAAACCATTATGATCAATTGTAATCCGGAGACTGTTTCGACTGATTATGATACTACCACAAAGTTATATTTCGAACCTTTGACATTTGAAGATGTAATGAATGTCATAGAGTTTGAGCAACCTGACGGGGTAGTGGTCACATTCGGCGGACAAACTCCATTGAAATTATCAAAAAAATTGGTTGATCACAATGTACCAATCATTGGTACTTCATATGACGGTATAGACTTGGCTGAAGATAGAAAGCGATTTGGTGTTTTACTTGATGAATTGAAGATACCTTGTCCTGATTGGGGAACAGCATTCAATGTTGAAGAAGCATTAATCATTGCAGAAAGAGTGGGTTATCCTGTTCTTGTTCGCCCCAGCTATGTATTGGGTGGACGAGCAATGCATATATGCTATAGAGAGGAATCACTTAAACATCATGTTGAAGATGCTTGCAGACAATTCCCTGATACTCCTATCCTGATTGATAGATTTCTGGAACAAGCATATGAATTTGATGTCGATGCTGTCTGCGACGGGGAACATGTGGTAATTGGTGGCATGATGCAACACATTGAGGAAGCGGGTGTCCATTCAGGTGATTCAAGTTGTGTATTACCACCATATACCATTTCGAATGAACAATTTGACATCATGACTTCTTATACAAAGAAACTCGCAAAAGCGCTGAATGTCATAGGATTGGTCAATATACAATATGCTGTGCAAAACGGTGAAATATATGTACTTGAAGTAAATCCTCGTGCCTCTCGAACTATACCATTTGTTGCAAAGTCCACAAATGTGAATCTCTCTCAAATTGCCATGAGACTCATGCTTGGAGAAAAATTAGCAGACATAGATGTTCGAGATTTCTCACTCTCTGCAAAAAGGGTTGCAATAAAGGAATCTGTTTTTCCATTTATTAAATTTCCAAGAGCGAATGTTTTTCTCGGACCTGAAATGCGCTCCACAGGTGAGGTAATGGGAATCGATGTAACTTATGGAAAAGCAATCATCAAATCCAGAATCTCTTCAGGAAATAAATTACCAAAAGAAGGTACTGTGTTTGTTTCTTTGAGTAATCTTGAAAAAACTGTAAGAGCAGCAGATATCATGTCAGGCTTCAAAGATCTGGGATTCACAATCATGGCTACAAATGGTACAGCTGATTTCTTGTCTGAGCACGGTATTGATACCGTAAGGGTAAGAAAACACTATGAAGGAAGGCCCAGTATCATTGACCATATAGTTGCCGGTGAAGTGCAATTGGTTATCAATACACCGATTGGGGAATATGCTCGATTTGATGAACATATCATGGGGCAAACCGCTCTGAAGCATTCAGTACCATTTTTTACAACGTTAGCTGCAGCTTTTGCTTCTCTCTCAGGAGTGCAAGCTTCAAGGCATGAGCAACCCGAGGTGCGCTCATTGCAGGAGTATTTTGGACGTTCTAAACATAGCGGAACATAATGTCTGCACAAGGGAAATCCATATGGACTGTCGTTGATATCATACGTTGGGGTACCGAGTATTTTGGAGCTAAAGGGGTTGATAGCCCGAGATTGACAATTGAATTACTCATTACTGATGTTTTGAAGTGTACAAGATTGCAATTGTACCTCATGCATGATAGACCACTCACTGAAAAAGAGCTTTCCATCTTACGAGAAACATGCTCTCGAAGAGCAAAGCGAGAGCCACTGCAATATATTCTAGGGAAAGCGCACTTCTATGGACTTGAGTTCGACATCTCACCAGCTGTTTTGATTCCTAGACCTGAAACAGAAACATTGATTGATACGGTCCTTAAATATTGTGAATCTATACCTGATCCTTTGCACATCATTGACATAGGTACGGGTTCCGGCTGCATTGCAATCACTTTGGCTCATCACTTGCAACATCGAACAAATACGGTTATTCAGGCAGTGGATGTCTCGACAGAAGCATTGGAAATTGCCAAAAAGAATGCCCAAACCCATAAAGTAAACATAATCTTTGAACATGCTGATTTGTTTCAAAGAGAACATCCATTACAAGGCATCGTTGTTTCAAATCCACCATATATTAGCATTGGAGAGTATGCTCAATTAGAACCTGAATTAACATATGAACCCAAAGTTGCCCTTACAGATAATGCTGATGGGCTTGCATTTTACAAGAAGATCTCAGACTTGATTGGGTATTCCGATAGTTCTGTTCATGCTTTCTTTCTAGAATTAGGATATGGACAAATGGAAGATGTGGAAAACTTCTTTGCACCATTGTCTCAATCATTGAATAAAGTCCATGATTTGTCTGGTATAGAAAGGGTATTGTGGGGAGAGGTCAATACTGCATTGTAAACTCTTAACATGGCTAAATTTCTTGCAATGTGAATAGAAAAACAGGTTTCTGTCCAAAAAAAATTAGTAGATTTGGCCTAATTGATTTCATTAGTTCATTCTGCTGAAATCGAATGATGAAACCTAACTTTGATTATTAAACAGTATTGTTCATTTCTTTTTTGGAAGTAGTATGGATCAGTTCTCATACGTCGTGATTGGAGTTGCGGCCGTATTATTTGCGTTTGCCGGAGTAAGCTATGCGCTTTTCCGTTCATTCAACTCATTCATTGTTTTTCTTTGGTTGGGAATCTCTGCTGTCATTTGGGGCCTCTTCATGGGAGCACCAGGGAATTTTAAAGATGGATTCTTGCGCCACGATCCTTTGAACACACTTGGTACAATTCACACGGGTGGGCCACTTGTTGCAGCATTGTTGGGCATGTTATTTATTGCCATCACTTATGTTGTAGAGCGTTATCTAGTCATTAGCAAAGCACGCGGAACAGGCGATCTGCATGCATTCATGAAAAATGTTCAAGCGCAAATCAATGCAAATGACGTAAAATCAGCTATTGACTCTTGTGCAGCTCAAAAAGGCTCATTATCAAATATCGTACGTTCAGGCCTTGAGAGATATGCTCAAGTAGAACATGATCAAAATTTTGATCCTGAAAAGAAAATTGCTGAAGTGCAACGTACAATCGATGAAGCAATGAACCTTGAGACACCACTTCTGGAAAAGAATTTGGTTATTCTTTCAACAGTAGCTTCTTTGGCAACCATGGTTGGTCTTTTGGGTACAACAATCGGTATGATTCGTTCATTTGCTGCTCTCGGAGCAAGCGGTGGAGCAGTATCAGCACAAGCATTGTCAATCGGTATTTCTGAAGCATTGTACAATACCGCATTTGGTCTTGGAGCAGCGATTATCTCAATTTTGGCTTTCAACTTCTTTACAACAAAGGTCGACAACTTTGTATATATGATTGATGAGGCAGTGTTGACTGTCATGGAAACATTGACTATCAAAACCAAGAAGTGATGAGGGTATTTCCCGAAATTCAACCTGAAAAAAGGAGATTGAGAAATGCCTAAAGTGAAAATGAAACGAACCGGTTTTGTCATTGATATGACACCGCTCGTGGATATCACATTTCTCTTGTTGACATTCTTCATGTTTACCGCCAAGTTTAAGTCAGAGGCGGACAATGAACAAAAATTTCAAATCAAGAGACCAAAAACACAGGCAGATACAGCAAAATTGCCTGAGAAAGACGTTGCGGTCATTCGTATTGCCATTGATTCAACTCGTCCTAGTGATACAGCATATTATTTCTCTGTAGCAAATCCAGAATTATGGATGACAATCAAAGACGATCCATCATTGGCAGAATGGTTGACTCCTGAACGGAAAGAAGCTTCCAAAGCAATGATTAAAACTGTGAAGATTGAAGAATTGGAAACCTTGATAAGTGTATCTAGAACACAATCCAAAGCTTTCAATATCACCAAGAAAACCGCAGCTGACAAGGCACAGTTACGTTTTGCAATTGATGCTGACAAGCGTATCCGATTCAAATGGATAGCCGATGCAATGGAAGCAATGCGTAGAACACGTCAAACCCAATTTAATTTCGTTACCGATAAACAGCAATAGGAGATACCATGGCCGGTGGAGGAGAACTCGGCGGTGGAGGCGGAAGGCCGAAACGCGGTAAACATAGTAAGAGAAAACCAAAGAAACGATTGGGCTTTCGCATAGACATGACCCCACTTGTTGACATTACGTTTTTGCTTTTGACATTCTTCATGTTTGTTACAACATTAACCACCCCACAAGTGATGGATATGGCTGTACCTCCTGAAACGGAAGATGTTGAAGTGGCTGAGTCAAAGTTGTTTACTGTGCGCGTTCGCGAAGATGGCAAGATATTTTACAATCAAGCCAAGGATATTCCGCAACCAATAATACTGAAAGAGTTACGCACTAAAGCGATCAAATCAAATCTCGACATGAAAAATGAGTTGATCACCGTGCTTAAAATCGATGAAAATGTTGCTTATGAAACAGTTGTCAATATCTTGGATGAATTAAATCTTGCTGAGATTAAAATCACTCAAGTTTTGCAAGCTGAAAAATTGAATAGAGAAAGAAAGTTCACAATCTCCCCGATGACTGATAAAGACAAAGAGGAGATCAAAGGCTTATGATACTAGCATCTCCGGAATCTTTAGTTATTACTTCGAAACCCTATGGTGCTTTTGAAGTTCAGAAACTGATTAAATTCTTTACACTTCGTGGTTTTTACTATGTACTCGGATTTATCGTGTTCGTAGTGATAGCCGTGTTCGTATTTGCCTCGCGTGAAAAGAAAATCTATAAATCTCCATATCGCAGCATCGCTCGTTTGGATATGATTGATGCACCAACAAATAATGAAGCACCCCCGCCACCACCTCCTGAAGTGGTGATACAAGGAACATTGGCGCAAGCCGGTAATCCTGTGCCAGTGCCGGATGCGCTCGTTGCACCCGATCAGGTTTTTGCTTCAGTTGATGAAATCTCAACTTCCTCATCACAAATTGGTGAAGCCGAAGCATTGAATATTGATGATTTGCCTACAGATGCAGGTTTAAATGTTCAGAAAGAGGAAGAGCCAAGTCCGGATGATTTCATTGTTACCGATCAAGACTATAATGAAGTTGTATCAAGAGTACTCGGTGATTTGCAAAAAAGAGTAGTCTATCCTGAGATGGCTCGCCGTGCAGGCGTAGAAGGCAGAGTAAGCGTAAAAGTGTTGATTGGAAAAGATGGCCGCCCCAAATCGGGTAGAACCATCATCGAAGAAACAGCTTCCGAATTATTGAATCCTGCAGCGATCAAAGCAATTATGGCACAAGTATTTCCCCCCGCAACTCAAAACGGACAACCCGTTGAAGTGTGGGTTGTCATTCCAATTGTCTTTAGACTTCGTTAAAATATCTGATAATTATACAAGCGCTGAGTGTTATTTTACAAATGACATCCAGCGCTTTTTTTATGAATAGAACAATTTACATACTCAATCTTATAATTAGAGCATCAATAGTCATTGCAGGACTATTGATTGAGTTCAATGTTATGAACTTATCTCAAGCTCAATGGGAATCAGTTCAATGGATTGGTAAAGCCATGATTGTTTTCGGAATATTACGATTAGCATGGTTTTTTTATCAAACAAAACAACTTCCTTCTACAGAAAACGAGAATCACAATGAAAGTTAAACCATTTATCTCTTTGATAATTCTCTTATCGACATGTTTTGTTTCATGCGAACAAGGACAACAGGACGAACAAATTGATACCCCTGTTTCAGGAAAAGACACAGTTTATGTCGAGGATATTTTGTTCCCCTATATCTTTGCGGCAAAGCCAAGATATGATTCTGTATTTGAACATGCTGATGTTACATTGATTCCGGTGAATGCACGAAGAGGGATGTCATTGTTATTCGCAGACTCTGCGCATTGTGTTATTCTATCAAGAGATTATTTGCGTGATGAAGATTCAATTAAAACAGTATTGAAATTACCATTTAAACAAATTGAAATTGCAAAAGATGGATTGGTCTTCTTTGTAAATAAAACCATACCTTTAGATACCCTGAACATACAACAATTACGGGATTATGTAAATGGTTCTTCTATTAATACTGTTCAGAAATCAACTACATTAGATGAACGTTTGATAATACCTTCAATGCAATCATCAGAATATGCCGCATTGCTGCATTATTTTTCCATGAAAGATAAATCACTACCAGTGAAAACCACTATTATTGAAGATAGAATACAACTCAAAAGACATATTCTTGCAAATAAAGCTGTGGCTATAGGTATGATGTCCGATATTTTAAAGGATACATCTCTAAAACCAATAAGAATCGGCTATGTGGACTCTTCAAATAAACGAATTCCACCCCAAATAGTGCATCCTGGGTTCATTGTTCAGAACATGTATCCACTTATAGTACCTATATTTGCATACATGAAAAGTGAAAAACAAAATCTGGCTTGGGGCTTTGCAACCTTCATGGAAAAAGATCCCGAAGTACAAAAGATACTCCTCAAAGAGGGAATCGTGCCGACTCATGCCAGATATAATCTAATTCGTGAGGATTAAATGCGCATGAAAAAGAAAATATGGTTACACTTAAGTATTGCTTTGATTACCTTTCAGTCTGTATTTGCATTTCCGAGTTTAGATCAAGCCAAGAAATTATTGGCTTCCAAAGATTATCAAAAAGCTTACAAAGCCATTCAGCAAGATTTGAAAGATAATCCAAAGAATCCGGATGTGCTTTTAGTCGCAGGTGATATCTATGCAGGTTCCGGATTGATAGATTCGGCCATATCCATTTATAAGAATTTGGAAAAGTTACAACCAAATAACTATGGAGTACCAAGAAAAATTGGTCAATGGTATGCAGCCAAGAAAGATCTTAAGAATGCAATGAACATCTTATCAACACTCATCAAAGAATTTGGTAAGGATCCATGGAATCATCTTGCATTTGCCGATGTAGCATTTGCCGCAGGTAAAATACCTGAAGCTGAAAAGTCATATAGTGAAGCAAAAAAACTCAATTCTAGAGTTTGGCAATCTTCTATCGGATTAGCAAATATAGCATTAAAAAAAGGTGATCAGGCATCTGCTCTCATGAATTTTGAAGATGCTCTAAAAGTAGATCCGGGTATGTTGGATATAAGAAAGCAACATGTAAAATTGGTAAAAGACAATAAAGATCCGGACCCAAGTCCAGATGAAACCATATCTGTTAATAAACCACCATATGTTGATAATTCTCAAATAATGAACAAACTCGAGTATCCTGAATTAGCAAAAAAAGCAGGTCTCGAAGGTAAAGTTGTATTAAGAGTTCTTGTTAGAAGAAATGGGTCAGTAAAACGATATATAGTTGAAAAAACAGATTCTGAATTATTCAATAAATCAGCCGGCGATGCAGTTATGAAAACTCAGTTTTTACCTGCATTACAAAGCGGGAAACCTGTTGCCTGCTGGTTGTCAGTTCCAATATCATTCATACTCAGATAATATTTATTCATTAAGGTCACTCATTATGCCTGCTTTTTTGTTCATTGTTTTTACGCTTCTCGGGAATACACTTTTTGCTCAAAGCACTCTTGATCAATTTAAAAAAGCGATTGAAGACAAGGAATATGTTGAAGCTTTACGATATACACCCGAAGTAGTCAATCAATTTCGAAAAGATAATGTCATTCTCATGATGGCAGCTGATGTGTATATGGAAATGGAATTACCTGATTCAGCTGTATCAGTGTTGGCTTTTGCCATGGAAAATGATGATGATTCTCCGACATTGAATCGTGAATATGCACTTGCATTGTCCAAAGCAAATAGGACTGACAAAGCACTGAGTGTTATGAATGCATTGTTGAAAAGAAAGAAAATGGACAAAGATCCTGAGAACTTTGTGACTTTATCTAATATCTATATTGTAGCAGATTCTGTTTTACAAGCAGAATATAATTTGTTGTTGGCAAGAGAATTGGATGATAAAAATGCTCAGGTTTACATTGGTCTTGGTGATTTATATTTCGCGAAGAAAGTGTACGAACTTGCTAAAGACAATTATGAATCTGCATTAGCTACAGATGGAAAACAGTTAAGCTTCAAGTCAATATTAAATGCAAAAATCAAATTGGCATCTTCATATTATAAGCTTGGAAATATGGAATTGGATCAACAATTGTCAAATGAATATTTCAGAAGGTCTTTGAATACCTGGAATGAGATAACAAAAGCCGATCCAAAAAATGCGACAGCCTTTTATGAACAAGGGAAAATATTTTTCCTAGCTTCTAAGTTTCTTGAAGCCGGTGCTTCCTTTAATAGATATGCAAATTTACGTCCTGAAGGCTGGCTTGGAAGATGGTATGCCGGACAAGCATGGTATAATTCACGAAAGTATGATTCTGCGGCTATTCATTTGGAATTGGTTAGAACAAAAATTGATTCCATCACCGTAAAAGCAAATGCAATGTTGGCTCATGCTTACTTTGAAACCAAGAAGTTTCAAGAATCAATCAATCTGTATAAATCATTGCCAATCATGAATCAAACTGATTATGAGCGAATGGGGTATGCTGCATTTTTCTCTAAAGATACACTTACAGCGATTGATGCATTTAATAAGTCAATTAATGGCGAGGAAAAGAAGTGTAATACAGCATTTAGATTTGCGAATCTTTTACAAGCAATGAAGAAGTATGATGAAGCAATAGTTGTCTTTAGAAAAAGAATAGCCGATTGTGAGGATAGCAATAGTGTAAAGTCTCGATATTTCATTGGTTCATGTTTTTATTTGTCCCAAAAGTATGATTCAGCTTTAATTAGTTTGAAAGAGTATCTTTCAATGGATGGAACTTCCATTTCAGGTAGAGTATACATAGGAAATACTTTCAATGCATTAAAGCGATCGGATTCTGCGAAGCGGTATTTATTTTCTGCGGTTGAATTGGCACAACAATCACTGCAAGCAAATCCCGGAAATCCATCAATCATCAAAGAAGCCGAATCGGCTTTTGAAGCCATGTGTCGAGTATCTTTGGAGGCAAAAGAAACGCAATCCGTGATAAAATATGGGAAAGCATGGTTGGAAATCAATGAAAAATCAGCCATTCCTCATGTATACTTGGGATTTGCATATCAAACTCAAGGGGATGAGGATAAAGCTTGTAAAGCTTATGCAGAAGCATTAAAACGTGATCCCAAAAACACAGCTAGTCAAAAGAATAAGTCAGCACTTGGTTGTCCATGACATGAAACATTATCATTTTGATGAAGTTCAGTCAACAAATGATACAGCAAGACAACTTTTGATTTCTCATGAAGAAGTGATTGTCACTGCCGACTCTCAAGTTGCCGGCAGAGGTCGGAATGGGCACTCTTGGCATTCAGGAAAAGCCAGTGATATACTATTCACTTATGGAGCAAACATTCACTACTTAACAACACAAAAGCCTCTATTTTATCAAGCTTGCGCTGCCTTGGCTGTGCAAGCTTTTTTATTTGAACTCTTACCTAAAGAGGCGCGTATAGCTTTGAAATATCCGAATGATGTATATGTTCAATATCGTAAGCTAGAAGGGAAAATATCGGGTTCTCTTATAGAGGTAGAGTATCTTGGAATGGACATAAAATCCATTGTAGTTGGAATCGGTATTAATGTAAATTCCGTGGGTGGTGAATTGAATCTCAATACGCAAGCAATAACCATACGTGATATCATGCATCAGCCATTGATATTATCTGAATTGACTTCTTTATTCATTCAAAAATTCACAGAACTCATACAATCACCGGAACAGTTGATCATTGATAATTGGATAGATACATTAACTATCATAGGTAAAAAAGTTCGTCTTCTTCAATCGAATGCCGTATATACTGTTGCATCAATAAATAAAGACGGCTTTCTTGTTTGCAACACAGGTACAGAAGATATAACAATACACTTTGGTGATAGCATTAGATATGAACTATTCTAAATACGAAAGGGGTTCATTAAGGGAACTTTTGAATTCAAAATTTCCTTAAATATGACCATAAATGCAATATATGGTTAAAATAGTCTTATATTTGCCTTTCTTAATAGATCTTTGATTGTTCTATGTTGAGATTTACTAAAAAAACTGAATATGCTCTTCTTTCCTTGCAGTACATTGCTTCCAAGGAAGGTAGTTTGGTTTCTGCGAAAGAAATTGCGGAGTCAATTGGAGTTTCATTTGAAATCATTGCCAAAGTCTTGCATTTATTAGGTAAATCAGGAATAACTCAATCCATTCAAGGTGCACAAGGCGGATATTTGCTTCATAGATCACCTTCCATGATCAGTTTGTCTGATGTCATTTCAGCGATAGAGGGGAAGCCATCACAACTTGTTGAATGCGTTACCTCGGAAGATATTGATGATCAGAGTTGTTCTTGCAATGTTTACTCAAATTGTACAATCAAAGATCCCATGACTGTCATCCAGAAGAAGATGGATGAAATGCTCACATCTATCACAATTCAAGACTTTATGCATATACCTGTATATCATACGATTTCAGAAACAATCAATACCTTAGAACAATGAAAGAACAAGAAAAAGAACAACAAGATATATTGGACGAAATTGTATCAAGTGAATATAAATACGGTTTTGTTTCAGACATTGATCAAGAGATTGCCCCTAAAGGACTCAATGAGGATAGTATTCGATTAATATCTTTCAAAAAAAATGAACCTGTATGGATGCTGGAATGGCGTTTGGCTGCTTTTGAAAAATGGAAGACAATGAAAGAGCCTAAATGGCCTAATGTTGCTTATCCGGAAATTGATTTTAATGATATCAGTTATTATGCTGCCCCCAAGAAGAAAGTCTCTCCAACTTCTCTAGATGAAGTTGATCCTGAACTACTTGAAACATTCAAAAAGCTTGGTATTTCGCTTGCTGAACAAGAAAGACTTACAGGTATTGCCGTGGATGCCGTGTTAGATAGTGTTTCCGTAGCAACCACATTCAAAGATAAACTAGCATCACTAGGCATAATCTTTTGTTCAATGAGTGAAGCAATACAAGAGCATCCTGATCTTGTTCGCTCTTATCTAGGCACAGTTGTTCCACCTTCAGATAACTTTTATTCTGCTTTGAATTCAGCGGTATTTACAGATGGCTCATTCTGTTTTATTCCCAAAGGTGTTCGTTGCCCAATGGAATTGTCTACATACTTCAGAATCAATGCTAAAGATACAGGTCAGTTTGAGCGTACCCTCATAGTAGCTGAGGATCATAGTTATGTAAGCTATCTTGAGGGATGTACTGCCCCCATGCGTGATGAAAATCAATTGCATGCAGCAGTTGTAGAGATTGTTGCATTGGAGGGCGCTGAAGTAAAATACTCAACCGTTCAAAACTGGTATCCGGGTGATAAAGATGGTAAAGGTGGTATCTACAATTTTGTGACGAAGCGTGGTATTTGCAAAGGAAGAAATTCCAAAATCTCATGGACTCAAGTAGAAACAGGTTCTGCCATTACTTGGAAATATCCATCTGTTATACTCGTGGGCGAAAACTCCATCGGCGAATTTTATTCGGTTGCCGTCACAAACAATCATCAGCAGGCCGATACTGGTACCAAAATGATTCACTTAGGAAAAAACTCAAAGAGTAGAATAGTATCTAAAGGTATTTCAGCAGGACTTTCTCATAATAGTTATAGAGGATTGGTAAAAGTTCAAAAGACGGCTCAAGGAGCAAGAAACTTTTCTCAATGCGACTCATTATTGATTGGATCCACTTGTGGGGCTCACACATTTCCTTATATAGAAGTATCCAATAATACAGCAATAGTTGAACATGAAGCAACCACATCAAAAATAGGTGAGGATGTCTTGTTCTATTGTAATCAAAGAGGCATCTCTACCGAAGAAGCAGTAGCATTGATTGTGAATGGCTATTGTAAAGAAGTCATGAATCAGCTACCAATGGAATTTGCTGTTGAAGCTCAAAGACTTTTGGCGGTAAGTTTGGAAGGAAGCGTAGGTTAATTCGAATTAATTATCTCACTAATTTCATATCACACATGTTGAAAATTACAAATCTTCACGCGCAAATTGAAGATACTCCGATTCTGAACGGTATCAATTTAACTGTTAATCAGGGTGAATTACATGCAATCATGGGTCCTAATGGGTCCGGAAAATCAACACTTGCTTCCATAATGGCAGGTAGAGAAGATTATACCATCACACAAGGCAGTATTGAATTCAATGGGAAAGACCTATTGGAATTGGCTCCGGAAGAAAGGGCAGGAGAAGGATTATTCCTTGCTTTTCAATACCCGGTAGAAATACCTGGAGTGTCAACAGCCAATTTTTTGAAGACAGCGCTCAATGAGATTCGTAAATGTAGAGGTCAAGAAACTCTTGATGCCATGGATTTTCTCTCCTTAATGAAAGAGAAGGCAGCGCTCGTTGAACTGGATTCAACATTCTTGCAACGATCATTGAATGAAGGCTTTTCAGGCGGTGAAAAGAAAAGAAATGAGATTTTCCAAATGGCAATGCTTGAACCTCATTTATCAATTCTTGATGAAACTGATTCTGGTTTAGATATAGATGCATTGAGAATAGTTGCTAATGGAGTAAATGCGTTGCGTACAAAAGACAATGCAACCATTGTCATTACTCATTATCAAAGACTTCTCGATTATATCATACCTGATTTCGTTCATGTCTTGTATAAAGGTAAAATTGTAAAGACCGGAGGGAAAGAACTCGCGCTTGAATTGGAAGCCAAAGGATATGATTGGATAAAAGAAACAATAAACGTTTGATTAAGAATATGGTACAGTTAACATCTTTCGATGGATTTGCAAAGCAATTGATTGAAAACGGCATTGATGATTCAGTAATTCAAGATGCTGGATTCAATAATGCACTTTCTGCTTTGCAAAAACACGGGCTTCCAAGTCCTAAAAATGAAGAATGGAAATATTTTCCTTTACCAACATTGCTTAAGCAGTCATATATTCCTGCATCAGTAGGTAAAACAGAATTTTCTCCATCTTCTTTTCAGCCATATATCGAACAAGCGATTCATGTAGTAATTGTCAATGGTTTTCCAGCAAATCTTCATGAATTGTCTGTCATACCCGGTCTTGAAATCGTTTCAAGCAAGAAATCCGGAGATCATTTATCTGATGATCCTGTAAAAAATCCTTTTCCCCATTTGAATCGTTTGCTCTCTCAAGTCGAAATTCTTATCCGTTTCAATGCTGATTATTCAGATAATAGACCTGTCCATATCATACATGTACTTCATGGCCAAGAATTCAGTCCCATAATTATATCACCCTCAATTACAATGCACATTGAAGAGGGTATACATGCTTTTGTTATAGAGTCCTTTCATGCTGTGAAATTAACTGATGCCCTTGTTAATACTGCTATTTCTATACAAGCAGAGAAAGGTTCGGAAATTCATCATGTGATTATAGAAGAGAATCTTAGAGACATAGTTCAGATTTATAACTGCAATTCGATAGTGAAAGGAAATGCGAAGGTTCAAGATCATGTGATTATTCATGATTCCAATGCAGTGAGAAATACTATAACAGGTTCTTTGGTTAATCTGAATGCTACCTATAATATATTTGGAATTGTCTCCGCTAATGGTAAATCCTATGTTGATAACCATACTATTGTAGATCATGTTGCTCCCCATTGTGAAAGTAATGAAATGTATAAGCATGTACTTTCTGATTCATCCACAGCGATTTTTAATGGAAAGATCTTTGTAAGAAAGGATGCTCAAAAGACGAATGCATATCAATCAAATAGAACTTTGCTTTTAAGTCCAACATCTACCATCAATACAAAACCTCAACTTGAAATATTTGCTGATGATGTCAAATGCTCTCATGGAGCCACTACAGGTTCAGTTGATGAAGAAGCACTTAACTATTTAAGGTCAAGAGGCATATCAAGAGATGTTGCGATGAATCTTCTTACAGAGGCATTCATAGGAGAAGTAGTTCAAAAGATTGAATTGGACTCCTTGAGATCTCATTATGAAGGATCAGCACTCTTGTCCAATAAGGCTTAAGACATGAATCACTCACTGATAGATGCATGGCGATCTGATTTCCCGATTCTACAAACTAGAATTCACGATCGTCCGCTTGTTTATTTGGATAATGCAGCCACTACGCAAAAACCATCAGCTGTCATTCAGTCTATCAATGACTATTATTCAACTACAAATGCAAATGTTCACAGGGGAGTATATTCACTAAGTCAGCAAGCAACAGACTTTTTCGAGAATACAAGAGAAACTGTCAGAAAATTTATAGGCGCAACTTCCACCTCCGAAATTATATTCACCAAAAGTGCAACAGAATCAATAAATCTTGTAGCCTCTTCTTATGGTGAAGTACACTTCTCATCCGGAGATGAGATAATCCTGACCATGATGGAACATCATGCAAATATCATTCCGTGGCAAGAGATATCAAAAAAGAAAGGTTGCACCATTAAAGTAGTTCCAATTCAACAAGATGGTACTCTTGACATTGAAACGTATAAAACTTTGTTTACATCCAAAACAAAATTCGTTTCAATGGTATGGGTTTCAAATGCAATTGGTGTGGAAAATCCAATTTCTGATTTCATTAGAATTGCGCATGACCATAATGTACCCATACTGATAGATGCATCACAAAGAATTCAACATGCAAACATTGATGTTCAAAAAGAGGATTGCGACTTTTTAGTGTTTTCAGGACATAAAGTTTATGGTCCATCCGGAACCGGTATACTTTATGGAAAAAAACATTTACTAGAGCATATGCCACTATATCAGTCAGGTGGGGATATGATAAAAAAAGTCACTTTTGAAAAAACCACTTTTGCAGATTTGCCCTCAAAGTTTGAAGCAGGAACCCCAAATATTGAGGGATTTATTGGTTTGGGTACTGCTCTACAATATTTACAATCTATTGGTCTGGATGAAATTGCAAAACATGAATCCATGCTGATGAATTATGCCATTGAGGCACTTCGGTCATTGGATTTCATTTCCATACTTGGATATAATGGTACTAATGTTTCAGCGATTTCTTTTGTGATGGACACAGTACATCCTCATGATATAGCCAGTATCCTTGATAAAAAGGGGATTTGTGTGCGTGCCGGACATCATTGCGCTCACCCTTTGATGCAATTCTACAAAGTACCCTCAACCACGAGGATTTCTTTTGCTATGTATAGTACAGTAGATGAAATCGAAGCCTGCATAAAGGAATTAAAAGAGATTTATACATTATTTTCCTGAAAAACACGCGTTATTCTAAAAAAGACTTGGAATTTCATATACAATCCCTATTTTTGTGTCACCAGCTTTACTATACTCATAAATAAGCCTAGCACGGGTAAAGGCTCCAATTTTCCCTCAAACATAACCTCTCCATAATCGATCATTGTTCCATTTTTTGGTTTTGTAATGCGCACTCCGCGAAATACCACCAGATCAGGTGTGGGTACACCTAGACATACTTCTCAGCAATATTCACATAGTTCTCATGATCAAGAAAGGCAATCTTCTTATCAAGATAGAACTCCAACTCATGAAAGACAAAGCTCACAAAATACATCAAGTGAAGCACATCAGTCTTCAGGAATAATCAATATTGCTGAACTGAAATCAAAAAAGATCGTTGAATTGACACGTATTGCCAAATCATTGGGTATAGAAGATTATAGCGATCTAAGGAAACAAGAATTGATCTTCAAAATCATTGAAGTTCAAGCGCAAAAACAATCAAGAGATCAACAATCCGAAGGCACTCTTGGTGAAGGCGTTTTGGAAGTTCTTGGTGATGGATATGGATTTTTGAGAGCAGCAGATTATAATTATTTGCCATCTCCTGATGACATTTATGTTTCTCCTTCCCAAATCAAAAAATTTGGAATGAGAACAGGCGATACGATTCGTGGACATGTAAGGCCACCAAAAGAAGGCGAACGATTCTTTGCTTTGTTAAAAGTTGACTCGATCAATTTTGTATCACCGGATGTGATGCGTGATAGAACAATCTTTGATAATCTCACTCCTTTATATCCTGATAAGAAACTTATTCTGGAGACAACAAGAGCAGAATATCCGATGCGTATCATTGATCTTCTTGCTCCAATTGGAAAAGGCCAAAGAGGATTGATTGTATCTCCCCCAAAATCAGGTAAAACAGTGTTATTGCAAAAGATAGCAAATAGCATAGCGAGAAATCATCCTGAAGTAAAACTGATAGTACTGCTTATCGATGAAAGACCTGAAGAGGTAACAGATATGCAACGTTCAGTCCGTGCTGAAGTTATTTCTTCAACATTTGATGAACCACCAGAGCGTCATGTTCAAGTTGCAGATATGGTTCTTGAGAAGGCAAAGAGATTGGTTGAAGCAAAACAAGATGTTGTTGTATTGCTTGATTCTATTACACGTCTTGCTCGTGCGCATAATACCGTGATCCCTCATTCTGGAAAAATCCTTTCCGGTGGTGTAGATGCGAATGCTTTACATAAGCCCAAACGTTTCTTTGGTGCCGCTAGAAATATTGAAGAAGGCGGATCTTTGACAATCATAGCAACAGCATTGATTGATACAGGTTCAAGGATGGATGAGGTTATCTTTGAAGAGTTCAAAGGTACCGGTAATATGGAACTTGTATTGGATCGTAAGCTGGCTGAACGTAGGATATTCCCTGCAATCGACGTCAATAGATCAAGTACAAGACATGATGAGTTATTGCTTTCACAAGAAGAACTAGCGAGAGTTTGGATTCTTCGCAAAGTATTAAGTGAATTCACAAGTATTGAAGCTATGGAATTGCTATTGTCAAAGTTAGAAAGTACAAAAGACAATAGGGAATTTCTACAAGTGATGAACTCATGATCTTCGGAAATTATGTAAACAATGGCAAGTGATATTGGATATGTTTACAATTTTCCTCTGTTTTCTAGCCGGTGTTCTTACACTATTGTGTTTGGTATCCATTTATAATTATTTCACTTTTGCCAAAGTGAAAAGAGTTCTGGATACACACTCTCTGTTGCCATTTGTTTCGATACTCGTTCCTGCTAGAAATGAAGATCGTTGCATACGAGGTTGCATAGAGAGTCTAGCCAATCAAATTTATCCAAATTATGAAATTATCATTTTGGATGATGATTCATCAGATGATACCCCGCGCATTTTGGATGAACTTAAATCTTTGTATCCACAGCTCATTTCCGTCATATACTCACATGAGTTACCCGATTCTTGGATAGGGAAATCTCATGCATGTCATGTATTGTCGAGATATGCGAAAGGTGATTATCTGCTGTTTACTGATGCCGACACAGTCCACTCTCCATATGCTTTGAATTCTTTGGTTCAGGGTGCTCAAGAAATGCAGGTTGATTTACTTACAGCAATCCCATATCAAACATTTACTTCTATATGGGAACATCTTATGGTGCCTTTCATGCATGTTCTCTATCATGGGTATCTTCCAAATTCATTTATTTATACTAAAAAGAATTCCTCTTTCATAGCTGCAAATGGACAAATCATGTTGTTTCATGCAGATGCATATGATGCTATTGGTGGACATGAATCGGTCAAAAACAGTATGGTTGAAGACATAGATATTGCTAGAAACATTAAAGAATCAGGTGCAAGAGTAGTTCTCGCGAATGCTACCTCATTAGTCTCTTGTTCTATGTATACAGGATTTGAAGATGTCTTTAAGGGATTTTCAAAAAACTTCTTTGCCGGTTTTCAAAGAAAACATATTCCATTTGTTATATTTCTCATTCACATAATGAGTGTTTATGTATTTCCAATCATACTACTTATCATTTCTTTGATTACAGAAAATGCTCCTTTGTTGATTTGGAGTATTGTGTTGCTCATGCAAGGAATGTTGATACGCCTGCTCTCTACAATGCAGTTTAGATTGCCTTTTTTTCACATATTTCTTCAACCGTTCAGTGCTCTATTCGCAATTATCATTGGTTGCAATTCATTATTGTGGTCCATGCCCGGTAAGAGTACAGTTTGGAAGAATAGAGTCTATCATTGATTTTATGGAGTAGCCATGTTTGATACATTGATGGACATTTTGCTATTCCGTTTGCATAAACAACATGCAGATGGCAAAACCCCTCGACTTACAACAGGTACAGTAGTATTGGGTGGTCTGATACGACTTTCAATATTGGTATTGACAATGTGGTGGATTTCAGATGTTTGGGAACTCCATCAGTTTTGGCCTCTATTTTCTATTATGGTTGTCATGATTGTGTTTTATCCTGCATATAGAGAACTGTCCATGTTTTCAGATTCAGTTGAATATTTAAAAGAAAGCACAATGTGTGGAAGTTGTATGCATTTTGAATCTTCCGCGCAAATATGTTCCAAGTATGATGAACATATTACCGAGGATCATATTCCTTGCGAAGGAATAGATTGGGAACCACATTCACATTAAACAGTATGAAGCCAGAAATTCTCCATGATGATGAATCTATCGTAATCGTATCAAAACCTGCAGGAATGTTGACTATTCCTGATCGTTTCGATAAAGACTTTCCGAATGTTCGTACATATTTATTAAGTGTGTATGGTGCGATTTTCACAGTACATAGATTGGATAGAGACACAAGCGGAGTGATCATCTTTGCGAAGAATGCAGAAGCTCATAAACATCTAAGTATGCAATTCGAACATCAAACTGTTGAAAAAACATATACTGCAATAGTGCGAGGTATAGTTTCAAAAGATGATCAAGAAATTGATATCCCATTGATAGCAGATACTAGAAAGAAAGGGTTGATGAGGCCATCTGCAAGAGGTAAAGAGTCTTTTACATCAGTGCATGTGGTAAAGAGATTTAGGATTGCTTCGCTATTGGAATGTAAACCAAAAACAGGTCGTCTTCATCAAATTAGAGTCCATCTTTCAGCGATCGGATATCCATTATTAGTTGATCCGGACTATGGTAGCAGTTCTGAATTTAAGCTTTCGACAATCAAAAGAAAGTACAATGTAGGGAAGGATCAAGAAGAAAGACCCTTGCTTTCAAGAACACCTTTACATTCTTCTTCTATATCTTTCATTCACCCAATGAGTGAGGTCAAAGTTATATTCAATGCAGAGTTGCCTAAAGACATGACTGCAACAATCAATGTACTCAACAAATATGCACCCTATAAATCTTTCGATTCCCTGAGTTCTTATGATGAATGGTTGTAAATTCAAGATTGTTTTAATTCTTCCATAGTAAACAAAGAAATCAGTGGGATTCCTGCTTCTTGTAATGCTTCGCTTCCACCTTGTTGTCTATTGATGACGCATATACAACAAAGAATATGTCCTCCGGCTTTTCTCAAATCTTCGGCACTTAGTATTACTTGTCCACCACTTGTAATAACATCCTCAATGATCACAATCTTCTTGCCTGCTATATCGGCTCCTTCATTTACTTTTCTTGTACCATAATCCTTCGCATTTTTACGAATGAATGCACATGGAAGACCGGTATGAAGACTAATTGAAGTTGCTATCGGAATACCACCCATCTCCAATCCGGCAAGAACTTCGCAATCTGATGGAATCAATTCACTCATATTGGTAGCAATGTGCTTCAAGATATCAGGATTTGCTTCAAACAAATATTTATCAAAATATTCATTGCTTATCTTACCTGAACGAAGTAAAAATTCTCCCGTTAAATGAGAAGTCTCAAAGATAATCTTAGCTAGATCATTGCGATTCATGAAGAGTGATTCCTTTTATGATTGAATAATGCCAATTTACTCTATTTTTGTGGAGCATCAATTCTAATTGAATATGACTTATTCACTGCCAAATATATTGAGCTTCCTTCGAGTTCTTTTCGCTCCATTTGTCTATCAAATGATTCGCTCAGGAGATCATTCATTGATAATATATGCCTTAGCTATCTACTCAATCGGGGCCATAACGGATTATCTAGATGGATTGATTGCCAGAAAATGGGAAAATACTTCTTCTTTTGGTTCCTTTTTGGACCCAATTGCGGATAAAGTTCTAACAAATGCAGCTCTACTAGGTCTTATGGCAATAGATATCATTGCTACTTGGATCATCATCATTATTATTGGTCGAGATATATTTATCACACTTTTGAGAATCTATGCCGACAGACATGGTATGCCCATCATAACTTCATTTACCGCAAAAGTGAAGACTGCAATTCAACTGACTTGTTCTATCATCATCCTTTTGATTTTGTCTCTGGAATCAGGCGCTCAATTGATTTATTCTTACGGTTTTGTAATTGACACCATAATGTATGGTATTGCATTTCTAACAGTGTATACCTCTGTTGAATACTGTTTTCAAAATAAACTCCTCCTGAATCATCTATTGCTTGAACCACGTATTCCCGGTTTAAAAACGATGATAGCAACTTGTTTTGGAATAGGGTATAGTCCTTTTGCACCTGGTACAATAGCATCGGTAATGTCGATTTTAGTTACAATTTTGCCAATTAGCCACTTCCAGCTTCAAATTGTGACTGTAATAGCAATCATATTGGCCATACCATCAATTCGGTATGTTGAATCACTACATGGTGATGATTCTTCAGTGATTGTGATTGATGAAGTTATCGGAATGTGGATAATTCTATCTGTGGATTTTGTTACCTATACACCCGGAATATTAGTTCTAGCATTATTTCTATTTCGTCTATTTGATATTTTTAAACCTTTTCCGATCAATATCATCAATCGTAAAAAAGGAGCATTTTGGGTTTTGGCTGATGATATTGTTGCTGCCTTTTTGACTATTGCCTTTTTATATGGTTTCATGATTATTCAAATCGGCTCAAATCTACTATTGATGCGGTAAGTCAAAGATTAAAAAAATGAATATATTTTAAAAAGTATTTGGGAATTAGGTCATCTATATGCTAAATTGCATATGTAATTCGTTATCGCATAATGTGTTTATGGAGTAGTTCAATGAATAAACAAGAACTCATTGCTGCCGTTGCTGAAGATACCGGCATGTCAAAAGTCGCTGCTGAAAGAGCAGTAAACAGTGTCTTAGAAACAATCACAGCACAACTTGGTGTTGGTGATTCTGTTGCTCTTCTTGGCTTTGGTACTTTTGGTGCCAGCCATCGTAAAGCACGTGAAGGTGTGAATCCTCGCACAGGTGAATCCCTCAAGATTCCTGCACGCAATGTTCCAAAGTTCTCACCTGGAAAAGCTCTTAAAGAGGTCGTAAATTCTCCTAAAGCTAAAAAAGCAATTAAGAAATAATGATCACGAAAGACTTATATAAGCCGCTTTCCAAGATGGGAGGCGGCTTTTTTTATATCGGAGAAACTTATGCATTCATTACTAGACATATCTTCTTTATCGAAAGAAAATATTGCCACTATCTTTGATTATGCTAGTTCATATCAGAAGATGAAATGCGATAGTATTTTGCAAGGGAAGGATATAGTGATTGCTTTTTTCGAATCTTCAACACGGACACGATGTTCATTTGACTTGGCTGTGAAGCGTTTAGGTGGAAATTCAATCTCATTCGATGCTCAGGGAAGTAGCATTTCAAAAGGTGAATCATTTATTGATACGATTCATACATTGAATCAATATGATGTACAAGGTTGGATCATACGTCATGGGCATGCATATGCACCACACATTCTTCAACAAGAAACGCAATCAATGGTTATCAATGCAGGAGATGGTTCTCATCAACATCCAACGCAGGCTTTGCTCGATGCTTATACCTTATACTCGAAATGGGGTAGTCTTGAAGGTAAGAACATTATGATTGTTGGGGATATATTGCATAGCAGGGTTGCTCGTTCGAATATACAATTGCTGTCAATGCTTGGTGCAAAGATTTTTGTTTCAGGTCCGGGTACTTTGCTTCCACGATTTCTTCCAAACATTACTATTGTACCTACAATACATGATGCTATTCACGAGATGGATGGAGTCATCATGTTAAGAATTCAATTGGAAAGAATGAAGAATGGGTTGATTCCAAGCAAGAGGGAATACGCACGATACTTTGCTATAAATGAGGCAATGATAGTGAAGCATGACAATTTGCTAGTCTTGCATCCCGGACCGGCAAATTATGGATTGGAGCTGTCTATGGAATGCATGAATCACAAGAATGTACTGATTAGAGAACAAGTCAAATATGGGCTATATATTCGGATGGCTGTACTTAAACACTGTTTTACTTGATCTACCAATCATTCTCTGCAAGTACTATGATTTTATCTTCTTCAAAAAACGTGAAATTCTTGGATTTGTCTGGATTAACGATTACACCTTGATCAAGCGCATCTTCATCATATTTTGACAATAATCTACAGCCAATGGCTATTTCATTTCTTCTTCTCGCGGCCTCAACTACTGTGAAGAAATTCAATGGTTTTTTGAGCTCAACATAATCAGAAGCCGGTTTTAAATAAACCTCCGAACCCTCCGATCTAAATAAATCTTCAAAAACCAAAGCAAGTGCTTTTTCTTCAGATACTTGAGATAGCATCAGACTATTGAGTTTGTCGCTAACCACGAAGTCATCAGCTCTTGTCACTTTTACAAGCTCTCTGTTTCTAACATCAAGCATTTGGCTCACTATGGAGAATGGGTGACCAGTCTTTTCAGCAATATCTCTTAGGTGAAGCAGAGTGAAGATAGTACGAGCATCTGACTCTTGAATGTTATTTGTCAATGAATGACTCAGTATGATGATATGATCATATGTTTCGCACTGCAAATCATCCAATACTCTTCTATTGCTCGCATCGCCTGAAATCTGATGTATTGTCAGATTGGTAAGTTCCTTTGAAACAGTTTGAATCTCATTTTCAATATGATCAATATCAGAAACAATAGTTACGATTGAACCTTTTATAACATAATTATCAAGTTCGGTGATGATTGTATATGCTTGGCGATTCCATCCAAGAATCAAGGTTCTTTCAGGATTTCTTTGCCTTCCTTCAGATTGTCTGATACATGTTGCATCAATATTCAATTCCGGATTGTTAACCGGATTAATCTTGGATCCATCTTCGGCGACCACAATGATTTTATCTCCTCGTTCAATCAGTTTATGCGATGGAGGATTAATCTGAATCATGCCATTGGCATAACGTATGCCAATTGGTGTACCTCTATTATAAGAATACAATGCCTTGGAAAATTGCTTGCCGATCAATGGCTGTTCTTCTAAAAAGTTGATTTTATTTCTTTTGAAGTCCAATAATTCATTAAATACAACTGATAATCCGGATTGTCTGCAAGTTTGAGCTATGATTTTGGAAAGAACATCTTCCATGAGAATAAATGATACTTCATTTCTACCAACCAAACGTGCCACTTCGATATTTTTCGGATCTCTGATTTCAGCGACGATGTGATAACTTTCTGGTCTTCTATATGGATTATTCGTTATTGCCAATATCATTTTTATCATGAGTGAATCAGGATCATCTATTCCTTCCGGTGATAAAATGATAATTGATTTTGCGGTATGTGGGTTGATTATCTCAAGATCTGTGAGGTCTATTGGATTCCCTGTTCTACAAACTACCTTTGTACCTTTGAAATCACCAATTTTCATGGCTATTTCATCTTCCATTTCAACTTTGTCTTTTTCAGCCAAAATCGAAATGCAGGAATTCTTTTTGCCTTCATTGGCAGTAACCAATTCATTGATTATATAAAATATTTGTGGAGACCATCCCAAAACTACTGTATGACCATCTTCAATGACTAAAGACCTACCTTTGCGTAAATCATCCAACTGTTTTGCAATTCCGCTATTAAGCACACCTATGAGAATTGAAATTAATACCATCCCGCCTAATGTCGCAATGAGCATCAAAGTCACATAAGAAAAACTATTTGTGCGTAATGCTGAAATCACACCACCATCCAAAGAATGGAGAACGGTCTCCCACATAAGTTTGCCAAAATCAGCAAAAGAGCTGTCGCTTGTGACAATACCTATAAAGGCACCGATGATCGAAATCGAAATCACAAAGAGAAGAGCGAGAATAAAAAGACCTGCAATAAGTGAAATAACCCCTTTTGACATGAAGCTGTCAAATTTATACTTTATCACATTTGAAAACTTGCGGTAAGGCATAAATATCTCTGTTGAATGATTGAACTTTCATCCCAAAATAGCCAAAAATACCATGTCAAAAAAGGGAGTATATTCAAAAAAAAACCGCCAAATAGGCGGTTTAGGAAGTTTATTCTTGGGTTTTGGGTCTATACTTCGAAGACGAGTGTTCCAATTGAAGCTTCTTAGCAGGTGGCATCGAAACATCTTGAATCATCTGCTTTCCTCGTTGTGTCTGAGATTGCTTAAGACTTTTAGTTTTATTTTTGGCAATTTCAGGAGTCTTGTCTTGAATCGTAACAGGTACGTTTATTGTGATTGGTTCTGCTTGCTCAACATGTATAAGTTGATTGTTTTTCTGAGTAGCTTTAGGGTTAGTAGGCCCATTTGAATTGATGAACCAATATGCGCCTGCACAAACAGAAATGGAGAGTGCTGAAGATGTTGCAAGTGTTATCCAAGACATACCTGCTTTCTTTGCATAGGAGGCAGTGATGAGTCCGGAAGATGCAATGGAACCTGTGGAAGCTAAACCAGCAACAAATGCACCCGCTACACCGGATAGATCGTGATGCATGAGTTGTATACGTTCTTTATTGATGCAAGAATTAATGATTCTATCTGACTCCAAAAGTGAGCGCAATTCTGCATCATGTTCAACCTTCTGCAAGAATTGAGCTGTTTCTTCAGGGGAAAGAAGTCCATTAAGGAACTTGTCAACTGTTTCGTGGGAATTCATAAATACATAACTATATAGTGGTGGTGAATGTCAAAGATTGTCCTTCTTAACCATGATTTTCACTTTATCTCTTAATTGAGCTCTTGCTCTTGATGCTCTTGTCCAAATGGCATTTGGAGACATACCCATCATTTCAGCAATTTCATCAAAACGATAACCGCAAAACATGTTAAGCACCAGTAATTCCTTATCCTCGAATTTCAAAGTATCCAATGAGGAATTGACAAGTTCTTCCATATCGGTGCTACCGGGTTGATATTCGTGCGGAATATCAAGTTCAGAGATAGATTCAATTGAAATTGTATGTTTTCTCAATTTTATATGATTTAAACATAAATTTCTGGCAATCGTAAACATGAATCCGCCTGGGTTAGTAATCTCTGGTTGGGATTGATTCCTCAGCTTAATGATTTTTTCCCATACTTCTTGGGTGATATCCTCTGCATTATGAGCATTATTAACCAATTTTGCACAATACAGGAATATCTTGCGATTATAAGCTCTAAAAAAGTACATTGCAGCATTATCATCACCTTTCAGAAAATTCATGAATGATGTTGACTCTTCAGATCGCAAAGTTTGTGATTGGCCTGAGTGACCGATACCTTTTTTGCTTTCTATGTGCTGCTTGTTGATCAAAGCTATTTGCCTATTGTTTCTATAGTTAAGACAATCAATGAGGAATACACCTTACATTGACATTCAATAATTATCTATTTGAGCCCTTTGTAAGCTTCCTGAATAATCCACATATACTGTTTTCCACTCTGTAAATATTTCAAAAGCAGTCCAACCTCCTTCTCGGTGACCATTGCCTGTTCCTTTGATTCCTCCAAAAGGCATATGAGCTTCAGCTCCAATTGTTGGGGCATTGATATAGGTAATGCCTGCTTCAATATCTCTTATGGCTCTAAATGCAGCATCGACATTTCCGGTAAAGAGTGAAGAAGATAGACCATAATCGCAATTATTTGCCAACTTAATGGCATGATCAAGAGAGTTGGCTTTTGTAACGGCAAGTACGGGACCAAAGATTTCCTCCTTAAATATGGTCATGTCAGGAGTTACATCAATAAAGATTGTGGGTTTATAAAAATTACCCTTAGCACAATCCCCCGAAATTTCCACATCACCGCCAATGACACATGTTGCTCCTTCGGATCTTGCAATCGCAACATAATGCTGAATCTTTTCAAGTTGTTTTGCATTGATAACAGGCCCCATCTGAGTTTGAGGATGGGATCCATTACCAAGTTTGATTTGCGTTGTTTTTGTTATGAGTGCATTAATGAATGAATCATAAATATCCTTGTGCAAAATCAACCTTGATGTTGCTGTGCAACGCTGACCAGTAGTACCAAAAGCACCCCAAAGAACGCCGTCAAGTGCAAGATCGATATTTGCATCAGGCATTACGATTTGTGCATTTTTACCACCCATTTCTAGAGAACATTTTTTATTGAGCGCACCACACCTTTCAGCAATCTTCTTGCCTGTAAATGTTGATCCGGTGAATCCAATAAGTTTAACTGATGGGTGCTCAACCAAAGCAGATCCTGTTGAACCAGCACCATAGACAACATTGAATACACCTGCCGGGAGACCTGCTTCTTCCAAGATTTCTGCAAATATATGTGCTGAATGTGGAGAGTCTTCAGATGGTTTGAACACCACAGTGTTTCCACAAGCCAATGCCGGCAGGATCTTCCATGAAGGAACAGCTATTGGAAAATTCCATGCAGTGATAATTCCGCATACTCCAATCGGAGTTCGAAATGACAAATTCATTTTATTGTCCATTTCGCTTGGCGCAGTATAACCGAATAAACGCCTTGTTTCTGTAGCAGCATAATAAGCAGTATCTATAGCTTCTTGAATATCGCCAAGAGTCTCAAACAAAGGTTTTCCCATTTCTCTTGTCATAATAGCCGAGAGTTCTTCTTTTCTTCTTGTGAAAATATCACCCGCTTTTCGCAAAATGTCCCCCCTTTTAGGTGCAGGCATTTTACTCCAAGAAATGAATGCTGTTGAAGCTGCCAATACAGCTGCATGAACTTCATCATCATTAGAAATTGGAAAAAGACCTATGATATCATCTGAGTCAGCTGGATTTACATTCTGGAATGTATGTGCATGCACAGAAGGAGTTAAAACTCCATTGATGTAATTATTGAATATTGTCATGATAAGCATGAATTTGGTGATGGAATATGAGGCAAATTACTGCAATGTCATGAGTAATTCAATTACAGCCAAATTATGACGCAAATTGGCTTATTTTCCTTCATTTCTTCGTAAATTGTAGGGTAGAATCACTTATTCTTTCTCTGATATGGAAATAGAAAAAAAGTCTCGAATCATGATTGCCGGAAGGGAAGATGAATTCTATTACCTTGAAGGCCCAAAATCGCGTTGGAGAGAATTTGTATTTACTTTAAAGGTTATGCGTGAATTCATCTCAGCATTTCGAAGACTCCATTTTGTAGGACCATGTATAACTGTCTTTGGGAGCGCTCGTTTCTCCCCAGATCATATTTTCTATAAACTTTCCGAAGAAATAGGTAAGTCGTTGACAAATATAGGTTTTGCAGTGATGACAGGCGGTGGCCCAGGTATTATGGAGGGTGCCAATAGAGGTGCTTTTGAGCAAGAAGGTATTTCTGTCGGCGCAGAAATTCTGCTCCCTCATGAGCAAAATCCTAATCCCTTTCTTCATGCTACTGCTAAATTTCAATATTTTTTTGTTAGAAAATTTCTACTGTTCAAGTATTCCTATGGATTTATTGTTTTACCGGGAGGCTTCGGAACAATGGATGAGCTTTTCGAGGCTTTGACATTGATTCAAACCAAGAAAATCAAGGACTTTCCTGTGGTTGTAATGGGTACTGAGTATTATCGACCACTTATTGCATTACTGGAACACATGGCTAATGAACAAACAATCGACAAATCTGATTTGGATTTGGTTTTGTTTACTGATTCAATTCCAGAAGCAATGGAACATATCCAGAAACATTCAATAGAGCGTTTTAAATTGAAAAAGAAATCCAAAGCATTGTCCTATTTGGGTGAATCTTCATTTTCCACAGAACAATAGTTGCTTATGTCAAAATTATCAGACTCTTTAAAACGATATTTGATCGGCGAAAGGAAAACCATAGATGACAGATCAATTTTTCACAAGTTGACACTTATTGCATTTTTTGCATGGGTTGGGCTTGGTGCCGATGGACTATCTTCTTCTTGTTATGGTCCTGAAGAAGCTTTCAATGCATTGGGTAAGTATCCGTATTTATCGATTTTCATTGCATTGGGCACTGCTCTCACAATCTTTGTTATTTCAGCAAGTTATTCGCAGATCATTGAACTATTTCCATCAGGTGGGGGAGGATATCTTGTTGCGAGCAAACTCCTGTCCCCAACCGTTGGCATGGTTGCTGGTTCTAGTTTGGTGATTGATTACATTTTAACGATTTCCATTTCAATTGTAAGTGGAATAGACGCACTCTTCAGTTTTTTTCCGCAAAGCATACATCATTATAAGATACCCCTATCCATGCTTGCTTTGACAGTGATGATCATTCTAAATCTCCGTGGAGTAAAGGAATCCGTATCCGTACTCCTTCCTATCTTCATGATATTTGTTATCACTCATGTTGCTGCAATCATCTATATAGTTGGTTCTCATGCTTTTGAGTTTCCCACGGTTGTAAGCACTACAGTTCAACAATGGAATGGTGCTACCAATGAATTGGGGTACATGGGAGCAATAATGTTAATTTTGCGAGCTTACAGTATGGGTGCCGGTACTTATACGGGTATCGAGGCCGTAAGTAATGCCATGCCGATATTGAGAGAACCAAGAGTTGAGACAGCAAAAACAACAATGAAATATATGGCATTTTCATTGGCATTTGTTGCTGTTGGACTCATGCTTTCATATGCGCTTATGCATGTTCAGGATGCTCCGGGCAAAACACTTAATGCAGTATTGTTTGAAAAATTAACTGTCAATTGGGGATCAGGAATTTCGACTACAGTCTTATTGGTGGTATTGATCAGTGAGGCTGTGTTATTATTCGTAGCAGCGCAGGCAGGTTTTCTTGGAGGACCTCAGATTCTATCAAATATGGCGCTAGATCGATGGTTTCCAACTCGTTTTGCTATGCTTAGTGATCGTTTTGTATCGCAAAACGGAGTTCTGCTTGTGGGAATAGCTGCTGGAATTGTCGTGCTTGCAACAGGTGGATCAGTTCACTTGCTTATTGTATTGTATTCAATCAATGTGTTCATAACATTCACTTTGTCACAACTTGGAATGGTGAAGCATTGGATAAAAGTCCGCAATACTTTTGTAAAGTGGAAATCTAAGATATTCATCAATGGACTTGGTTTATTGATGTCATCATTCATTTTGGTTGCAGTTGTCATTATCAAATTTTCAGAAGGCGGATGGGCTACTATTCTTCTTACCGGAAGTTTAGTTGCATTAGTATTATCATTCAAACGTCATTACAACCAAACATCATTGCAATTAAAAAAATTGGATGAATTGGTAATGACAGCTATCGATGATGCCATGTTATTGCCTGCACCAGAAGGGAAATATCCTGCTTGTGATACAAAAGCGAAAACTGCTGTGTTTCTTGTGTCGGGATTTTCAGGTCTTGGTTTGCATACTTTGTTTACCGTAATGCGAACTTTTGAAGGAACCTTTAAGAACTTTGTTTTCGTTCATGTAGGTATACTTGATGCAGGTAATTTCAAAGGCTCGGAAGAAGTGGATAATCTTCAAATTTATATTGATTCCGAAGCTGACAAGTATGTGAATTTCATGCGCAATAATGGCTATTATGCTGAATCATACACAGAGATAGGAACAGATGTCGTATCAGTCGTTGCTGATTTATCCAAGCAAATAGTTGATAGATATCCCCACACAGTAGTTTTTGGAGGTCAGGTAGTATTCCCTGAAGAATCTATATTCTCTAAATGGTTGCATAATTATACTGTTTTTGCAGTGCAAAGAAGATTATACCTTGAGAGCATTCCAGTAGTCATTTTACCGGTAAGAATATAAATTATCGTAATTGTCCAAACATTTTCAAATCAATATGAAACATATACTACACATCATACTCTTCTTTATTTACTTTGGCATGCAATCATTCCGAATGCAAGCACAGATTGATCAAGTCATAGGAATAACTGATGATAAATATTCAGTCATGCGTGATCATTACTATAAGCAAAACCCTAAATATTCCGAGAAAAGTTATGGTTCCCAATCGGAATATCTTCGTATAGAACATACAGACAAGAACTATACGCACTTTAAAAGATGGGAACATTTTTGGTCCAATAGACTTATGCCTGATGGAACATTTCCACCCAGCATGATGATTCCAAATGCAATAACTCAAAAACTTGAACAAAGAGCAACTCTAAAAAATGAAGCAAGGCTCGGAGCAGATCCGCAATGGACTCTCATTGGGCCTGTACAAATCCCCAAAAATGGTGGTAATGGCAGAATCAACTGCATTACTATGCATCCTAATCTCACAAATTTGCTTTGGGCAGGTAGCGCTGCTGGAGGAGCATGGAAAAGCACAGATTTTGGCCAAACATGGGTAACTACATGTGACGATTTGTTTTCAATGGGCGTATCGGATATCGCAATGCCTTGGAATAATCCCAATATCGTCTATTTAGCAACCGGGGATGATGATGCCGGATGTACATATACAATAGGTGTCATGAAATCAACAGATGGTGGCATTACATGGAATCAAACAGGACTTTCATATCAGACATCTTCAAGACAACAGATTTATAGATTACTTACACATCCGACTATTGCCGGAAAATTATATGCAGCCACCAGTCAAGGTTTATTTGTTACAACCGATGCTGGTACAACATGGCAAAAAAAATCCACGATTAATTTCCGCGATCTCGAAAGTCGTCCTGGATCTGACATTATGATTGGATGTGAAGGAAGAGATATTCATAGAAGCACCGATGGAGGAAATACATGGACAAAAATCACAACGTCCATACCAACTACTGTCGGTAGAATTTCAATAGCAATCAGTCCTGCAAATCCGGATTATATGTATGCATTATGTTCTGATAATGCTAAAGGAAGTGGTTTTGGAGGATTATACCGTTCAGTAGACGGTGGGAAAACATGGGTTTCCAGATCCACAACTCCGAATATACTCTCGCACTCAGTTGATGGATTACAAGCGGGTGGACAGGGTTGGTATGACCTAACAATAGCTTGCTCGTATAAACAACCAAATCATATCATTATAGGCGGAGTAAATATATGGCGTTCGACCGATGGCGGAGCGAATTGGACAATAAGCGCACATTGGTATGGCGATAGGGGCACGCCTTATGTTCATGCCGATATACATGATCTAGAATATTTACCGAATTCTGACAAAGTTATCATCGCTGGTACAGATGGAGGTGTTTCAGCCTCATCTGATAATGGATTGAATTGGGTTGACAATAGCGATGGACTTGCAATAACTCAATATTATCATGTAGCAACTTCACAAAGCTTATCACCAAGTTATGTAGGTGGTGCACAAGATAATGGAACAACCAGATATGCCTCTAATGCTTGGACTCAAGTTTTGGGTGGGGATGGCATGAAGTGTTTGATTCATCCAACTAATGCCCAAATTGTTTTTGGTGCCATTCAAAATGGATATATCAATCGATCTACAGACGGAGGAAAGAATTTTGAAGCAAGCCTAAATCCTGATATTGCAAAGGAAAATGGAAGATGGGTTACACCTTATGTATTTGATCCTGTTACTCCTTCAATTATGTATGCAGGGTTCAGGAATATATGGAAATCAACAAATACTGGTCAATCTGGTTCGTGGAAAAAGATATCGGATTTTCCAAATACTGCTTCAACAGTTAAAATTATTTCTGTTTCCCCGGTCAATCCTAATATCATTATTGCAATGAATGATCAAGTTGTTTACGAATCGGTTGATGGTGGTGAAACATGGTCTGCTAAAACAATGCCTTCCCCTTTATCGCCTAATAATATTACATCATGGGCGTTCAGTCACGATAATGAAAGTACTGCATGGGTAACTATCGGTGATTTCGGAAATACCAGAGTGTATAAAACAATAAATGGTGGAGAGAATTGGAGTGACATTTCAGGAAATCTTCCTAAAATACCAACGAATGTCGTCATTCATGAAAAGGGGTCTCCTGAACGGATATATGTTGGAACAGATATTGGAATTTACTATAGAGATACTACATCTAATGGTTGGATTGAATATAGTGCGGGATTTCCAAATACAATTGTGAGAGAATTACAAATCAATTATCCTGCAAAAACTCTTATTGCAGGGACATATGGAAGAGGTTTGTGGAAAGGTAACTTGGTTGGCTGTACAGGATTTACTGCAACTGCTTCTGCTGTCGGTCAGCTAACTTTTTGTGCCGGCGATAGTGTTGAATTGAAAGTTAATGAAGTATATGCAGGTTATCGTTGGTCAAACGGTTCAACAACAAAATCAATTTTTGTAAAACAATCCGGATCATATACAGCTACTGTTACAGACGAGAATGGTTGTACAGCCACCACTAGCCCAATAACAGTTACTACAAATCCCAAGCCAACGCCTCGAATCACAACCACAAAAGGATCTCTTTGTGAGAATGATACAGTCGTGTTGGATGCGGGCGTATTTTCTGGTTATAAATGGTCAAATGGCGATACATCAAGAAGTATAGTAGTATCACAACCAGGTGATTATACTGTTACTGTTGTTGGAAGTAATGGTTGTGTTGCAACTTCTTCGGTATACACCGTAAAAAAAGGTGAAATCCCACAGAAACCTTCGGTGATTCGCTTGACCGATACATTGCAGTCTTCCTTAATTGGTAGTTTTTATGAGTGGTATGAGAATGATGTGAAAATTCCGGGTGCAATACAAAGAAGATATCTCCCAAAAGCTTCGAGTATCGGAAATAGATTTAAAGTCAAAATATCAAATGCAAGCCAGTGTAGTAATATTTCTGATGATTTCTTGTATTCACCCCTATCGGTTGAAGAAGATCTTTCTTCTGCTCTGAAGATTTATCCAAATCCTGCTCAGCAAACACTGTATTTCGAATTTCCATCCACTTCATTTTCAGCATCGATTTCAATTATTGATTTGCAAGGTAAGACAGTACTATCTTCACGTATTGAATGTACCAAAGGATTGGTGTATGATAAAATTCGAATTGCCGATATAGTACCAGGCAGATATACTCTCAGAATTGAACAAGAAAATCACTCTTATATCATTTCTTTTGTAAAACAATAATCACCATATATGCATATTTTCTCTTTGTTCATATTTGCATTCTTTATCAGTGTGCCCACGCATGCTGAAAAAGATTCAAAATTTAGGTTTGATGGAAAAGAAACGCCGAATTTCTTTGACATACAGCGTTCTTTTTTAGAAGAATATTCAAAGCGTACCTCAAAGCTTGAACAATCATTGGATAATGAATCCAATGGGGAAGGTATGCTCTATCATTTTAAGCGCTGGGAATGGTTTTGGAAACAAAGAGTATCACCTGATGGTGAGTTTCCACAACCAATGATTTTACAGGATATTTATCAAAAAGAACTAAGAAGGTCGAATCTCGTAAAGGGTGAGAAATCTCTTTCCTTGAAACCCAATTGGAAAAATCTTGGTCCTACCAATATACCTCGAGGAGGCGGAGCGGGAAGAGTCAATGGTATTCATATACCGGTCGGCCAAACCAACATTATTTGGGCAGCTGCTGCCGGCGGTGGAGCATGGAAATCCACGAATGGTGGAAAAACATGGCAAACAACAACAGATAAGTTAGGTACATTGGGTGTTACGGATATTACTACTGATCCCAGAAATCCCAACATAGTGTATTTAGCTACCGGAGATGCCTTTGGAGCTGACACATATTATGGTGCTGCTCCATTTAGTATAGGTCTTATTAAAAGCACGGATGGCGGAATCACTTGGACCCAAACAGGTCTCAATTATCAACAAAAAGATACTCGTGCACTATCTCGCGTGATTGTTCATCCAACAAATACCTCAATCATCATTGTTGGCGGAGATAATGGGATTCATAGGTCTACAGATGGCGGTGTAACGTTCGCAAATCGATTTGTCGGTGATGTGAAAGACATGGAAATCAAACCTGATGATCCCTCCGTGTTATATGCTACTAGTGGCTCAAAGATTTATGTCTCAAGAGATGCAGGTGATAAGTGGTCTGAGTTAAAATCTAATATCCCTTCTACAATCGGGAGAATTGCAATAGCAGTTACACCGGCTGATCCCGAAGCAATATATGCCGTTACCGCAAGGAGAGGGTCATGGGATTTCGGAGGATTTTACCGCTCATATGATGGGGGAGTGAATTGGGAAACAGGTGCTACCACACCAAATATCATTGGAAGAAATCTTCAAGGAACAGATACTGAAAATCAACAAGGTTGGTATGATCTCTGCATAGCAGTTTCCCCTGATAATCCTGATTTGATATTTGTTGGTGGAATAAATATTTGGCGTTCAACCAATGGCGGAAGTGCATGGGCAATCAATACATATTGGGTACAGAATCAAGGGAAACCCTATGTTCATGCCGATATTCATGATCTTGATTTCATCAATGGATCAACAGTCATTACTGGTACTGATGGTGGAGTTTCAATATCAACAAACCGCGGAACAGCTTGGACTGATATAAGCGATGGTTTGGAAATTACGCAATACTATAGAATGAGTATTTCTCAACAAAGACCGGATGTGATTATTGGTGGTGCACAAGATAATGGCACAAGTTTTCGTTCCGGTTTGGATGACTGGGCTCAGGTTTGGGGTGGCGATGGTATGGACAATGCCATAGATCCGGTGAATGATAAGTATATGTTCGTTTCTTCGCAAAATGGAAATTTCGGAAGATCCACAAATGGCGGATCTTCATTTAGTTCAAGCATCAATTCAGCCATTACATCAGAGGAAGGTGAGTGGGTGACTCCAATCGAGTTTGCACCTAATTCTAAGGTGGGCTCTGCATCCATTGCTTATGCGGGATATCGTGATGTTTGGAAAACAGATTCATTGGGTTTTTGGGACAAAACTTCTACTTTTCCCAATAGACAATCACGTATTATGCTTTTAGCACATGCACCATCCAGACCTGGAACTCTGATTGCTTCAAATTTCAATGCTTCTTATATCACATATGATGAAGGAAAAACATGGAGACAAATTACATTCCCTAATGGCATAGCATCTTCTATCATTACATCATTTGAATTTCATCCTAACAATGATAGTATATTCTGGATATCAATTTCAGGTTTCGGAAATAGGAAGGTCTTTCAAACTAAAAATGCTGGTCTTACGGGAAATTGGTCAGATATTTCCGGAGGGATGCCTCCTATTCCTGTAAATTGTCTGCAATATCAACCAAACTCTCCTGATAGACTATATGCAGGAACTGATTTAGGTGTGTATTATCGAGATAATGGTACAAGAGTATGGATACCATATAATGATGGATTACCCAATACTGTTGTAACAGACATTGATATCCTAAAATCTGTAAAGAAACTAAGAATCTCAACGTATGGAAGAGGAACTTGGGAAGCAGATATGGTGAATTGCCCCGAATTGTCTTGTGCAGTTGATATTAAAGGAGATGTAACCTTCTGTTCCGGAGACAGTGTAATATTCAAAGCACAAGATGGCTTTGCCTCTTATGTTTGGAGCAATGGAGCAACCACGCAATCCATCATCGTGAAGGAATCTGGAAATTACAGCATAACAGTTTATGATGCGAATGGTTGCCCTTCAGGATTTGGCCCTATTGCTATTTCCGTCAATCAAAGAAGAATTCCAAATATATCAACAAACAAAAACGTATTCACAATTTGTAATAATACACCCATAACGCTTGATGCAGGATCCAATTATGATAGATACAAATGGTCTACTGGAGATACTACACGGACTATATTAGTTGATAAGCCCGGTATCATATCTGTTCTAACTACTAATAAACTTGGTTGTATTGATGGTGATACTGTAACTATTCTTCAAGGAAGCAATCCTGAAAAGCCCTTCATTACCAAGAGTAATGATACGTTATTCTCAAGTCCTGCTCATTCATATCAATGGGTGCTGGCAGATAAAGATATAGCAGGAGCAACATCTCGATTCTATGTTTTGCCTCGTTTTGCCAATACAAGGGATTATATTGTGAAAGCTATCTCCGAACAAGGATGTTCTACAAATTCGGATGCTATTACCGTGACCACCGTTGAAGGAGGAGAATCCTCGTCATATTTCTCACTCTATCCCAATCCAGCTACACAAAGTGTTTTTATTTCAGTACCTTCATATATCTCCGATGCAAATATTAACTATGAGATTATTGATATCAAGGGTATAATGATCAAAAAAGGAATATTGCTGATACAGGGCAATTCTAGTTTTGAAATTGGTTTGAGCGATATTCCCAAAGGTCAATATTGGGTGCAGATCTACCCCCGTAAATTAAAGCCCCTTTCATTACCATTGATCATTCAATAAGCATATTAGAAGTACACCTTTAGCTCTGTATTGAAAACCATTCATACAGAGCTTTTTTTATTGAAGTTGTTCTGACATTTCTGTATTTTGTTACTTGAAATACGCTTAATTACGCCATTCCAAATAACTCCATAGATTATGTCTATACAGATTGGTAACCCATTGTTGAATACACAGCAATCTCTAGCAAATATGACATTCCATCATAATTTGCTTGAGCAATTGGCAACAATGACCGCAACCGTTCATTTGGGTGGGGGCGAAAAAGCCATTCAAAAGCATAAGTCCAAGAAAAAATTAACGGCTCGTGAACGCATACAACTGTTGATTGATGAGCATTCAACTTTTGAAGAAATAGGGACTTTCGCTGCTCATGGCATGTATGCCGAACAAGGTGGATGTCCTTCTGCCGGTGTTATAACTGGTATCGGTAAGATTCATGGTCGCGAATGCATGATTGTTGCAAATGATGCCACAGTGAAAGCGGGTGCATGGTTTCCAATGACTGCAAAAAAAAATATGCGTGCCCAGGAAATATCCATCGAAAATCATTTACCCATCATTTACCTAGTTGATAGTGCAGGTGTTTTTCTGCCAATGCAGGATCAGATCTTTCCAGATAAAGAACATTTTGGAAGACAATTTCGTAACAATGCAGTAATGAGTGCATTAGGTATACCTCAGATTGCGGCAATCATGGGTCCTTGTGTAGCAGGTGGAGCATATCTACCCATCATGTGTGATGAAGCAATAATTGTCGAAGGATCAGGTAGTTTGTTTTTAGCCGGCCCTGCTCTTGTAGAAGCAGCTATTGGGGAAAAGATTGACATTGAATCATTGGGTGGTGCTGCAATGCATACCACGATAAGTGGCAATACAGATTATCGTGTTCAAACTGATGAAGAAGCCATAACATTGATTCGCGATTTAGTATCACGTTTCTCACCGCTTAAAGGTCAAAAACAAGTATTTGATAGAATAGTAAGCAAGCCACCATACTATAATGCAGAAGATATATTTGCTATCCTTCCTGCCGATAGAACAAAACCCTATTCCACTCATGACTTCCTTGCAAGAATCATTGATGATTCACACTTTGAAGAATATAAAGCAGAATATGGGAAAACAATCATTTGTGGATATGCCAGAATAGATGGATGGTCAGTCGGTATTGTGATCAATAATAGAGCAATCTCAAAATCAGGCAAAGGAGAAATGCAAGTTGGTGGAGTGATTTACTCAGATAGTGCTGATAAAGCTGCCAGATTCATTATGAATTGCAATCAACGAATGATACCACTTGTGTTCTTTCAGGATGTCACAGGTTTTATGGTGGGAAGTAGGGCAGAGCAAGGCGGTATTATCAAAGATGGCGCAAAGCTTGTCAATGCTGTAGCCAATTCCATAGTACCAAAGATTACGGTAATAATCGGTAATAGCTATGGTGCAGGGAATTATGCAATGTGTGGCAAAGCATATGATCCACGTTTTATATTTGCATATCCAACAGCACAAATTGCAGTAATGGGTGGGGCACAAGCATCAAAGACATTGCTTACGATCAAAATTGCATCATTGGAAAAAAAAGGAAAAAAGTTGAGCGATCAAGAAAAAGAAGACCTTCTAAAAGAAATTCAATCTCGTTATGATGAACAAACCACGCCTTATTATGCTGCTTCACATCTTTGGGTTGATGAAATAATATCACCCCTCGAAACTAGAAACAAGATATCAATGGCATTATCTTGTGCATCGCACAATGCCGATATACCTGATTGGAAATCGGGTGTTTTTCAAGTTTGAAACAATCAATTCTCTCTTAATGGAGTGTAACAATATGTTAAAACAGTACAAATTTGCTTTGCCATTGTCAATCATGTTCTCTTTGATTGTCATGAGTTGTGGTGGAAATAAGAATGCGGGTTCTACAGCCGATAAAAACGGACCAAGTTACAATTTGAAACTTTGGAAAAAATTTGATACCCCGCCAGGTGCAGATCCTTCTGTATCTGATATTCAAGGTGGTGCGGGTTTTGAAAAAATTGCAGTTTCTCAAGGGTTTACTACCTACGAATTCAATGAATTCGACATCAAACATTCCGGAGATCCTCGAGCAACCGTAGGTGGAAGTATTCGTTTCACCATTAGTAGATTCCCTTTGAGTTTTAGACCTTTCTTCTATGGTCAAGGTGCTAATTTTTCTGAAAACCTACAAATGTCCTCATTGTCATATGAAACATTATGCAATCTTGGTCTTGATGATCAATCGGTTCCTTCATTGGCCACACATTGGAAGATATCAGAAGATAATCTCACCTTCACATTCAGAATAGATCCAAATGCTCGCTTTTCATCGGGCGAAAGAGTTACATCCGAAGATATCGTTGCAACCTTTAAGCTATTGATGGATGAAACAATATTATCTCCATCAATGCAACAGATATTCAGCAAATATGAAACCCCTGTTGCACTGTCAAAATATATTGTGCAGGTAAAATCAAAGGAATTCGATTGTCGATCATTCAAAACATTCGCAAATAGTTTGCTTGTACTATCTTCAAAAGAAATAGGCGGTCTGAGCGGAAAAGAATTCTTGGATAAATTTCAATTTACTCAACCTGTGGGATCTGGTGAATATATCGTATTGGCTGATGATATTGTAAAACAGCAAAGTTATACCATTACTCGTAGAGATGATTATTGGGGTAAAGACATTACCGTTAATAAGTATTCAGGAAACTTTGACCAAATCACATTTGAAGTTATCAAAGACAATCCCACATTGGAATATGAAAAATTCAAAAAAGGGGAAGTAGACAAATTCTGGTTTACCGGAAATACCACTGATAAATGGCTCGGTGATACAACATATGATGCAATTGTGAATAATTGGGTAAAGAGAGATAGAGTATTCACAGACGGCCCGGTTGGTACTTCGGGTTTGTTCTTGAATATGAGAAAACCACCATTTGATGATATCAATGTACGATTAGCATTTTATCATTTGTTCGACCGTGAATCGATCATTTCAAAACTTTTGTTTAATGAGTATGCACGAATTCACTCTTTTTATGCCAATACAAAGTACGAGAATAAGTCAAATCCAAAAATTGGTTATGATCCTGCAAAAGCTTCTGAATTACTGACAAAAGCAGGATATACTTCAAAAAATAAAGACGGTATTCTTGTTAAGAATGGTCGACCATTTCGTTTGGAGCTTGGTATACCAAAACCTTTGGAAAAATTCCTGACTCCATATCAACAAACATTACGACAAGCCGGAATTGATTTGCAAATCAAATTTCAAGATGGTAATGCTATCACAAAGAATATTGCTGAAAGAAATTTCAATATCACATGGGCTAATTATGGTGGTTTGGACGACCCTTATCCTAAAACAAGTATTGCATCTGAACTCGCAGATAAAAATGACAATAATAATATCACTGGTTTCAAAGATGCTTATGCTGATCAACTTCTCAAGAGATATGATATTGAATGCGATCCTAAGTCAAAGGTTAGCATCATTCAAACAATAGACAGTTTGGAAGCAGCGATGCTACATTGTTTATTGGCATGGACTCCTCGAGGAATCCGTATAGCATACTGGGATAAATTCGGTGTGCCGGAATGGGTGCTTGCAAAGAACTCATCACTTGGCATGCACGATTTGGCGATAATGACCGGCTGGTGGTATGACGCAGAAAAAGTCCAAGCTTTAGCTGATGCAAAAAAGAACAAGAAAAAACTCAATGGCAATAGCGCTATTCGCGAAGTATCATATTGGAAGAATCTTAAACGATAATTCCTACAAAACAAGAATATTCAAATAGGAAGATTCATGCTTCAGTATTTCATACGAAGATTGCTTTTTGCGGTTCCTACATTCTTTGGATGTACGATTATCGTCTTCTTTATAGTCAATCTTGCTCCCGGAGGACCATATGAACAACAAGTTCAAGCGCTAAAAGCAGGTTCGGGCTTTGGCATTGGTTCTGAAAGTTCAGCTGCATCGAAGGATGGTGCAGCAACAATTCCTCCAACTGCATTGGCAGAACTAAAAAGATATTATGGTTTTGATAAACCTGTATATGTACGATATCTCATATGGTTAGGACTTTGGCCGCGCGAAACCGATAGCTATAATGTAAAACTTGGCGAACCAAGAAATGTAGGCCAAGGTCAATATGTTATAGTGGAAAGGAATGCAAATGGATCGTATTCTATTATAGACAAAGATTCCAAACAATCTCTGACTGGCGTTTGGACAGCAGAGAATTCAGTGTTGGATTCAACAGGAATCACACAGCTAAGGGTTTTCAAAGCAGAATATGCAGGAATACTTACGGGTCATTTTGGTAATTCTTATGAATATAGAGAACCGGTCATAGACCTCATTGCATCAAGAATTCCAATTTCACTTCAATTTGGGGTGATAGGACTTGTTTTGAGTTATGTGATATGCGTCTATCTTGGAATTCAAAAAGCTCTTCGGCATGGATCTACTTTCGATTTGATTTCAAGCTCATCTATTTTGATTAGTTATTCAATTCCGGGTTGGGCATTGGGACTGCTTCTATTGGTATTGCTTGGCGGTGGATCATTCTTTGATGTTTTTCCCCTTGGAGGTTTGCAATCAAGAGAATATGAAACGTTATCTCTTGGTGAAAAAATACTCGACAGGGCACATCACTTTGTATTGCCTGTCATTGCATCAACAATTCAATCTTTCGCGACATTGACATTGCTCATGAAAAATTCATTATTAGAGAATCTGTCGCAAGATTATATCAGAACAGCATTTGCAAAAGGTTTGAAAGAAAAGCGAATTATTTGGTTACATGCCATGAGGAATTCAGTTATTCCAATAGCAGCCAATATTGGTCATATCATTGGGATTGCATTTGTAGGTTCATTTTTCATTGAAACAACATTCAATATCGAAGGAATCGGCAAGTTATCTTATTATGCAATCCTCTCGAGAGATTATACTGTAGTATTTGCATTTACAGTTATTGGTGTAATGGTTAATCTGTTTGGAGCCATTATTTCCGATTTTGTATTGGCGATGATTGATCCACGAATTCGATTCAGGTAATGTATGTCACAAACAAATCAGAAATCAGGATCACAGTCTATTGGTCAAAGAAGATGGAAGAAGTTTAAAACCATCAAGAGAGGTTACTACTCTTTGATTCTTCTTACCATTCTCTATGGTTTATCCTTTTTGTTACCAATACTTGTCAATGACAAAGCCCTTATAGTTCGTTATAATGGTCAATATTCTTTTCCGGCATTTACCTCCCTGGTAGCATCATTTCCATTAGTAGATCAATTTGTCAGTGTGTTTCAAAGTGGTGAATCTCTTGGACAAACAGGTAATCCCGGCCAAGCTAGATACAGAGACCTACAACAACAATATGAGCAGGAAAACGGTGATAATTTTGTAGTTATGCCTTTATATCCTTATGGTCCAATCGAAGACATTACAACGGATGGCAACACTGCTTTTATGGAACCATGGTCTGCAAGTGATGGCGAAGGTCCAAGAATCATGGGTACTGATGAGAATGGAAGAGATGTTTTTGCTAGGATGGCCTATGGTTTCAAGGTGTCAATTTCCTTTGCATTGATTCTTGTTTTCTTAGAATATCTTATCGGGATTCCAATCGGAGGATTATTAGGATTCAAGAGTGGATGGTATGATTTGATTGGTCAAAGAATCATCGAGATGTGGTCTACACTACCGATTCTTTTCCTTATCATCATTGTTGTGTCTTTCATTCAACCAAGTTTTACTTTATTAGTGCTCTTATTGGCCTTGACTGCTTGGATTCCAATCACAACATATATCCGTGCTGAATTTTACCGTGAAAAATCCAAGGATTATGTAGCTGCTGCAATTTCAATCGGCGTGCCTACATGGAAAATAATGTTCAAGCATATATTACCAAATTCATTGGTACCGATTATTACAAACTTTCCATTTGCAGTTGTAGCCGGAATAACTTCACTTGTTGCATTGGATTTCTTGGGATTTGGATTACCACCACCAACACCAAGTTGGGGACAAATGCTTAGTTCAGGATTACAAAATCTCACTAAATGGTGGCTTGTGTTTTCTCCAATGTTCGCTTTGTTTGCGACATTGATCATGATTGTATTCATCGGCGAAGCAATAAGAGAAGCCTTCGATCCCAAGACTTTTTCACGTTTACGCTAACTTCCAGAGAATTTCCAGTGAATAACGATATTCTGTTCTCGATAGAAAATCTTAAGACATACTTTTCCATTGAAGGGAAAGATGCAAAAGCTGTAGATGGTGTTACCTTCGACATATACCAAGGTGAGACTCTCGGATTGGTAGGAGAGTCTGGATCAGGAAAATCGGTCACTGCACTTTCTTTGATGAAACTTATTCCCAATCCACCTGGAAAAATAGTAGATGGGAAAATACTCTATAAAGGAACTGACATTGTTCAATGCTCCTATGAAGAGATGTATGCAATTCGAGGAAAAGAAATTGCAATGATTTTTCAAGAACCAATGACTTCGCTTAACCCTGTGTTTCCCGTAGGAATGCAAATTGAGGAAGTCTTAATGGTTCATGAAGGATTGAATACGGAGCAAGCAAGACAAAAAGCCATTGAAATGCTTTCTCTTGTTGGAATTCCTGCTCCCGAAAAGAGAATTGATGATTATCCACATCAATTTTCCGGTGGCATGAGGCAAAGAGTTATGATTGCAATTGCCCTTGCATGCAATCCTGCTTTATTGATTGCCGATGAACCAACGACCGCCCTTGATGTGACCATACAGGCACAAATTCTTGAATTGATGCTCACATTGAAAGAAAAGAGAAAGGAAGCAGCAATATTACTTATCACTCACGACTTGGCTGTTGTTGCAGAATTATGCAATCGCGTCATTGTCATGTATGGAGGTAAGATTCAAGAAATCGCAACTACAGAAGAACTCTTCGAAACTCCACTGCACCCATATACACGCGGCTTGATGAATTCAATTCCGCATGCTGATAAACCTAGTGAAAAAGGATCGCGTTTGCAAGCAATTCCTGGCAATGTACCGAGCATCCTCAATTTTCCACAAGGTTGTAAATTTTGCACACGTTGCACAGAGAAACAAGATATCTGCGATACAATTGAACCTCCTCTGTTAGAGATTGAATCAAATCACTTTGTTCGATGTCATAATGTCAGCACGAAGTTAGATAATGGAAAAAGATATGAATAATTCAATACTATTAGAAGTGAAGAACCTTCAAGTCTATTTCCCCGTATTTGGTGGTGTATTTCAAAAGAAGGTCGCAGAAGTAAAAGCCGTTGATGGTGTTTCTTTTACAATACATCGCGGAGAGACATTCGGACTTGTAGGTGAATCCGGTTGCGGTAAAACAACCGTAGGAAGAGCCATAGTCAATGTCTTGACTCATGTTTCCCCTGATGTCCATATTGGTGGCGAGATTCTATATCATGATAAAGATGGTACAGTTCATAATATCACCAAATTGTCATCATCTGCCATGAAAGTATTCAGACCGAAGATTCAAATGATTTTTCAAGATCCATATTCTTCTCTGAATTCGAGATTATCCGTCAAACAGATAATATCAGAGCCACTTGAAATACATGAGCCACAACTTTCGCAAAAAGTAGTTGAAGATAAAGTATTATGGCTATTGGAAAAAGTTGGACTTCAACCGGAATATGCCAACAGATTTCCGCATGAATTTTCCGGCGGCCAAAGACAAAGAATAGGAATTGCCAGAGCGCTTGCAACCAATCCAGAACTAATCATCTGTGATGAACCGGTTTCCGCCCTTGATGTATCGGTGCAAGCTCAAGTGATAAATCTCATGGAAGATTTGCGTGATGAGTTTGGAATATCCTACCTATTTATAGCACACGATTTATCAGTTGTGCATCATATTAGTAATAGAATAGGTGTTATGTATCTTGGAAATATGGTCGAAGTTGGAATGGCTGATGAAATATATTTTTATTCGAAGCATCCATACAGTAAAGCACTTCTTTCCTCTGTTCCCATCGCAGATCCTAAACAAAAAGAAAAACAACGCATTCTATTACAAGGTGATATTCCCAATCCTTTGAATAAACCATCTGGTTGCAGTTTCAGAACTCGTTGTCCAATTGCAATCGATGATTGTGCCAATCATACACCGCAATTGCTAAACATTTCAGATACCCATTCAATTGCCTGTCCTTATTCCATTTCTTAATGGATATTTACCATGGTCCAATCAATAGTCTATTGCGGTATAGGTATTCTATCTGCAACGTTCGGTCTTAAAGGTTTTTTACTGCCGAATGGATTCATTGATGGTGGTGCCACAGGTATTGCATTGCTTCTTTCAACCACACTTAACTTCCCCTTATCTGTTCTTATAGTTTTTGTCAATTTACCATTTGTCTATATGGGCAATAGAGTCATTGGATTGTCATTTGCAATAAGAACAATGATATCCATTTGTGTGCTTGCTGCATCATTGTTATTTATAGAATTTCCATTGATTACGAATGATAAATTACTGGTATCCGTTTTTGGTGGTTTTTTTCTTGGAGCGGGAATAGGACTGAATATTCGCGGACAAGCCGTAATCGATGGAACGGAAGTTATGGCAATTCTACTATCAAGATTATTGAGATTAACCATTGGCGATATCATTCTCTTCGTCAATGTACTTATTTTTAGTATTTGTGCATATCTACTTTCAATTGAAATAGCTTTATACTCCATGATAACATATATGGTGGCTTCTAAAAGTTTGGATTTTGTAACAGTTGGTATTGATGAATATCTGGGTGTGACTATTATTTCAAAATATCCGGATCAAATTAGAGAGTTGATTTCAATGGAATTTGGAAGAGGGGTTACAATCTATAAGGGTAAGGGAGGCTATGGTAAGAGTGGATTCAATGAAGAAAGAGATATACTCTATTCAGTTATAACGAGATTTGAAGTTAGTAAAATCTCTCAAGAAATAGAGAGGATAGACCCGGAAGCTTTCGTAGTAATGTCTCCTGTTAAGGATACAATCGGTGGAATGATTAAGAAAAAGCACATATAAAAAAAGCCCCGTAAAAGGGGCTTCGTGATCCCGGTAGGTCTCGAACCTACGGCCCTCTGATTAAAAGTCAGATGCTCTACCACTGAGCTACGGGATCAACCATAAGCAACAAAATTATGAAAATTTCAAAAAATACACAATATTGATTTTTCTTTTGTGTCTCTTTACTCCCTTATTACGGTGGATATCATGCGTTCAAACATACGCTTCATCTTATTAACAATGCTAACAATTGTCTTATCTACAGGTAAGATGTATACACAAAGCTCATTTGGGCTCTATGCAGGTTTGGCAACACCTTCAGATTTACTAAATCAAGTGTATAACACAGATTTGATCAAATCACAGAATTTGACAGGAATTCTGCTACGTGAAGCAGCAAGCAGCGGTTATACTGTTGGAATTCGTTTGCGACAACATGTAGATGAACAATTCTGGTTTGTAGGTGGCGTCTCTCTTGCCCGATTTCCTCAAAGTGTTATTCCAATTATTAATCAAGCAAATTCAAAAGATACGCTTGCTATCATGACTACAGTCCAAAATGTAGTTCCTATTCAAGCGGGAATGATGTATCAATTTAATAAGGGATTGGTGTCATTTCATGTTCTTGGCGATGTAACATATAACTACCTAATGAATTCAGTAGATGTTGCTTACAATAATCAGTCTTTTCCTCTCCCTCCGGAAGAAAACACCCAAAGAATTGGTTTCGGTGTCGGTGTTGGCTTAGATGTACATTTAAAAGTTATAACTGCCAGTCTGGAAGCCAAAATGAATACAATCAATTTCATTGGAAGGGAAACAGATGAACCTGAACGGAGATTTTTTTCACTGACATTAGGCGTTCATTTCGGACAAACTCAATAGTTTAAGAATGTAATATGAGTAAATCTAGTGTTCAATCTGAAGTCAAAGATGATGCTTTATTGATTTCTTCAATTATTGCAGGAAACAAGTCCGATTTTGAACATGTATGGAACAAATACAATAAGCTGATATATGCTTATATCTTGAAAATGGTACGAAATATCGATGATGCTGATGATATCTTGCAAGATACATTCATTAAAGCATATTCGGCCATACATACGTATAATCAGTCCTATCCTTTTCCTGCTTGGCTATATAAGATAGCTTCCAATACTTGTATAGATTATTTCAGAAGAAAACGGATAAGGCCGATTGCTTTTGGTGGTATACAACAAATGCAGTCTTCCATACAAGATCTATTACCTGATACCACGATTTTAGCTGATGTTAGTCTTTCAAATTCTGAAACTAAAATTCAATTGTATAAAGCTATTGATAAATTGCCTGAACGATATAAAGAAACAATCCAGTTACGTCATTTTGAAGAATTGACTTATGAAGAGATAGCCCAAAAGATGAATGTACCATTGGGTACTGTGAAAATCACATTGTTTAGAGCAAGAAAGATGTTGTTATCGCAATTATCAGGTATTGATATGTCAATGGATCTATGAAGGAATATTTACAAAATATATCTATACCCATAGGACTTACGTTCAAGCTATTGTTATTGTCAATTCTTGGAATTGTAACTCTATATTTATTGTATGTCCTCATCGATAAAGTATTTCTTAATCCACCGGTATCTGCAATCGTGCCAATAGAAAAAAGACGAACAGTATCTGATGTCTATATTCAAATAAATATAATTAATGCAACAGGGATGCAAGGCCTTGCAAAAAAAGCAATGAACTATTTTAGAGACAGAGGATTTGACGTGGTAGAAATATCAACATCAGATTCGCTTGAACGCACTTCATATGTCATTGATCATTTGTCGGATACAATATCTGCTAGAAATGTTGCTTTTGCTTTAGGTTTAACAGATTCTGCTGTCCGGCATGATTATGACACCAATTTATATCTAAGAGCTTCTGTGGTGCTTGGAAAGAATTATCATACTCTTAAACCATTTAAACAATGATATGCAGTACTTCTTGGTAAAATCCGAACCATTTAAATATTCTTGGGATCAATTTGAACAAGATGGTTCAACATTTTGGGATGGAGTAAGAAATTATCAGGCAAGAAACACCTTAATGTCAATGAAAAAAGGTGATATGGTCTTGTTTTATCATTCAAATGAGGGGTTGGAAATCGTTGGGGTAGCAAAAGTCATTAAGGAACATTATGCTGACCCAACTACTGATGATGAACGCTGGTGTGTAGTTGATCTAAAGAAGTACAAGCGACTCAAACATCCTATAAGTTTAACACAGATAAAGAATGATTCACTACTCAATACAATGGCCTTGGTTAAACAATCAAGATTGAGCGTGATGCCTATTTCAGAAGATCATTTTCATCGAGTGATTGAATTATCGAATACAAAAATCTAACAATATTCACTTATGACTTGCTTTATCACTTCTAAAGGAAACCCCTGACGGAATAAATGATTCTGAAGTTGCAACCTCTTCTTTTTATCTTCTCTAAACGATATTGATCTTAGCTTCTTTTCAGCTGATTTTCTAGCTAATACCAGTGCTTTTTCTTCTGGATATGCAGATGATAAAGCATTAGCGATGATAGTAGGGTGTATCCCTTTTGATTCTAGTTCTCTTTTTAATCGTTGAATGCCAAAATACTTACGCTCCATCTTTGCTTTTATGAAGCTCATTGTAAAAAGTTCATCAGATAGATAATTGAACTCGTGTAAGAATGCAATCACTTCATTTATGATTGAAGGTTTATATCCATGTTCGTGCAATTTCTTCTTAACCTGCAGTGTTGAACGCATGGCATAAGTTGCATATGACAATCCCTTCTTTTTTGCTTCTATCAATGCTTCCTTGTACATGAGTTTATCAAAGATCTCTTTTGATAACTGCTGCCCTTTATTCAACTGAAATTCGTACACAAGGTCTTTTTCAATGAGTAGATGCTCATTGTTTGATAAATTGATGAAACATTTGCCTCTTTTTCGTGCAGAATTTATTGAAACTATGAATGTGTCAATATTCTTGTCGTATGATTGTTCTATGTGTGCCATTCAACTCAGGGACCAAGAGTATGCAATAGTTTTTACCAAGAGATATCAGTACATTGTTGAGTGAAGCATAAATCAATGGAGGTTCTTGCCATTTGATTAAAGAGAATGATAGTCTCCGTTCACGATCAATGGTGATATAATCAGATGACTGTTTATAGGTTATCCCACGTATTTGCGAATAAAAATCCCGATTCATATTACGTATTTCAAGTGCCCTTGCCTTATTTGTGTCAACTATGTTAAATAATCGAATGTCATAATCTAAATAAAGATCTGTCTCAATCCCGGGGCTTAAATTGATAATACGAATTTTAGTCAACTTCTTATCCAGCTGCGAAGCATTGTAAGAATAGTCTAGAATATCCATAGATTCATCAATCATAAAACAATATCGAATATTGGGATCTGTTGCATTGATTGATTTGGTATTATTATCTGTTGCGATACTTGTAGATCGATTTATTGGAATGACAGAAGTTATGATTCCATCTGTTTGTAATGAAGATCGAATTATGGTGTTTCCAAGACTTATCATGGGTTTTAGATTGTTTGTACCCGCATGTATGATTTGTATAATGGCACCCTTTTCAAATTCAGATATATCGCGTGTTCTATCATCTAAGCATATGAATCTGTCCGGGCTTGCGACAAATATATAATTATGTCCTTCAGTTAATTGACCAATGAATTGTTGCAGTATCAATTGAGGTGTAGATGTTGTTTGAATAAGTAAAGGTGTGCTTCCTGCGAAAATCGGTGTTTCATTACTTATGAAACCATTGGGGATGGATTCAAATAAGACGCTACCACTTTGAAAGGTAGTATTTACTGTACGAGCAGCTGAATTTACCGTGATTGATTGATCAAACCCCGATGCAATTGTGCGAACCATACTCATGCTCGGAGGTATTGTTGAGTTACTCTTTTGTACTATGTACAGAGAATATCCATTGGCCGAAAACTTATTGTTTGTGAAAATACATGAATATGAACCATAAGGAGAAATTACAATAGACTCTTCGGCCAGAACCCGTCCATTTTGATCTTTTATTGAAATCTTTTGTTGCTCTCTGGTATTGCACGTTGTTATTATTAATGAATCAGATGTATTCGGTTGACTCCCTTTGCCCAGAGGCACCATGTCGGGACCTTGTAATAATGAAGATTCGATTGATACATTGGATACATTGTAAACAGTAATTCCGGCTTGTAACGTATTTGCTGTTGGAAATTCTATCAAAGGAGCATTTGCTAGTTCATTCAAAATCCATAAACGTGATGCACCGGAATGTTTATCTTGACCAATGATGATGGTATAAATACTATCAGCTGAAAAAACATATCCGGGTCTGTCATAAATTGCGATAACGGCATTATCAGAGGCATTAGTAAGAGTAATTGCTGATTTACCAGGCATAGTCTGATTATCTGAAGAGATAATCCCGGATTTCAATGATTCTGCTATGATTTCGCCTTGCTCACATCCAAGATAAACATTATAGGCAATTGAGTCTGAACAAGCATTTACGACTCTGACAATTGCTTTACCTTTAGCAATATCTGTTTTGAATGTTGATAATTGAAGAATGCGAGCAGTATCCGTTCCAGCAATCGAAGTTGATACGAATGTTTGAATTGTGTTTCTAAAAAAAGAGAGTTTTTGCATCAACAAAGATTTTGTTGAATACAGAATATTACCATTTGATAGAAGTGAATAATGTGCGCTATCAATGGTATTTATTTGTAAAACCGAGGAGAAACCAAATGGAATATCAACAAAATCTCTGCAACCATCTATTGAAAATGTCTTTGGGAGGGCATCCGGAGACATATTGACAAAGCGGATGCTCACGCTACTGTCACGCATTGTTGGATCATAAAGCAGGGGATTTTCTTGAGCACATCCTCCTATAAAGATCAAGCCGATGGATATGCATAGGGCGAAAGATAAGATAGCAATATGTGAATTACGTCTAATCATCGTAGTTTTGAATTGTTGATTATGTAAAAATACAAAGATAATGGCCTAAAATGGAAGAAAAGATCATTGGAATTATAGAAAGATATGACATTGTGGTTCATAATCTTAATGATCCGTCAATTATAAGTAATAATGACTTATACAGGCAATTTTCTAAGGAATTAACCCAATTGGAACCAATCGTAGTTCTAGGAAAGAAGTATATATCGCTACGATCTTCTTTGATGGATAATCAAACGCTCATTAATGAAACCCATGATTCGGAATTCAAGTCTTTGGCATATCAAGAAAAAGAGGAATTGACCGAATCATTGCTGATTTGTGAAGAAGAACTTCGTTTTTTATTGTTGCCAAAAGATCCAAATGATAAAAAAAATTGCATTGTTGAGATAAGAGCAGGTACAGGTGGTGATGAAGCAGGTCTGTTCGTAGGAAATCTTTTAAGAATGTATATAAGATATGCTGAACAACATGATTATGAAATGCAAGTATTGGATGCGCATGAAAGTGAAGTAGGGGGGTTTAAAGAAGTTGTTTTTGAATTGAATGGCGATGATATTTATGGTACAATGAAGTATGAGTCGGGAGTACACAGGGTACAAAGGATTCCGGCAACTGAATCATCAGGAAGAGTTCATACATCTGCTGCAACGGTAGCTGTATTACCACAAGCAGATGATATTGACATTGAAATCCATGAATCAGATTTGGAGTTGAATTTTTCTAGAGCAGGAGGGAAAGGTGGTCAAAATGTCAATAAAGTTGAGACAGCCGTAAGAATCACACATAAACCATCCGGAATCGTTGTTCAATGCAGAGAAGAACGTTCTCAATTGCAGAATAGAGCAAAAGCTATGAAACTATTAAGAACAAGACTCTATGAGTTTCAATTGGAACAACAATCATCAGCCTTATCGAAAGATAGAAAAGAGCAAGTGAGATCTGGCGATCGATCAGAAAAAATCAGAACATATAATTATCCACAGAATAGAGTTACAGATCATCGGTTGGAAGGAGAGTCAAAAAATTACCCATTAAGAGAAATCATGGAAGGAAACTTAGGGCTGATCATTGAACAATTGCAACTTCAAGATAAAACAAAAAAGCTCTCCGAGGGCCAATGAGTCTACTACACTCATATTGTCCAATCTTTATCATACTTTTGGGTCTATGTTCAACAAACATTGCATTATCAGATATACCTGACAATAAGCGTGTTTCATTTGGGGGAAGTATTACACCACTTTATACTACACATATAGCAGACATGCTTCCACCAAAACCCATGTCTATTTGCTGTCAAAGATTTACGAAAGGCAATGGGCTCGGTTTAGATTTATCTGTCTTTGCTCAATATTTCATGAATCATCAGCAGTCTCTACAAGGGAGCTTTGGTTATAGAGATATCAGCGCAACGATGACTTCTGATCAACGTATAATTGTAAATCAAAAACTAGATTCCGGGTTCGTAACTTCAACATTAACAACTGACTTATCATTAATTTATTTGCAACTACTGCATAGCTATGCCCCCATCCATAGAATGGAATTATCCATAGGATTTACTCTTGGGATAAATGCATCAAAAAACTATTCCTTTAAAGAAGAATTACTATCGGACTCTTTGACATTTGACAATTCCACTCGATTTCGAAATGTTTCATTTGGAGCGCTCGCCGGTATCAATCCTCGATATTTTGGTGGAATAGTTGGTTTAGCATATTCTATACCTTTTTTCAGCAAACATCTCTTTGTTAAGCCAACAATTCAATACACATATGGATTAAGACCCTTACAGTTTGGAACAAACTGGTATGCGCATTCATTGTTATTTGGTCTCCATTGGGAGTATAAACCCTTTGGTGAAATTGATCGTCCGGTAGTTATTGAAAATCCTCCAATAATAGACATACAAATAGAAAAACCAAGAATTGAAATTAAATCAAAAAATAATACAGCAAAAAACATATATCAATATCTTTATGAATATCCGGTTTTAGATGATATTACCGATAACATAATTATTGATTGTCATGCACAATATGTTATAACTGATGATTGTTCAGAAGATCATGGTTCATGTTTGTATAGATCTATATTGGATACCCTTTCAAGAAGATCACGCGAAAATCCGGAAGAAATGATAAGCCTAGGATACTCATCAAAAACAAAGAATGATTCAGTTCGTATCCAATCTTGTTTGCAAGCTCATTTATTTGATGTTACCAAAATAGAATATGTACCAAAGTTCTCTTATCCAATTACAGCAGAAGTTGAATATTCAATTCTCAATCATAAACTAACTACTCCTTTTGTAGTCATAAAACAGGATACAGTATTTTCCCAGGCCTCCTTATCATTCATATGTATTGGGAATACAAAAGATTCAATTCAATGGGGTATTTATGATTCTGATATTGACTCAGTCATAATCAAAGGAAAGTCTCTTACCAATCAAGAGATAACAGTCAATACTTTACCAATGGCATTCAAAAGAGGGAAAATACGTTGTATTATTATTCATGATGGGAAGAGGGAGCTCATTGAAACTGAGGTGACCATAGATGATAGCATTTCAATGTTCCAAGATAGTTTACCTGTAGAAACAGGTGTGTTGTTTGCATTTGACAGTGATTCTCTCAGTAAGAAATATGAAAACCAACTGTTGCAGTTTCGGAGTAAATTGAGAGAATCTGACAGTTTGATTATTGAGGCATTTACAGACTTATCAGGTGATTTTTCCTACAATAGTGATCTTGCAGCTAGAAGAGCGAATCGTGTATCCACTTTATTTACTGGCTTTCATGGTGAGATAATACTTTCTCCTTTAAAGAAAAGGAATGCCGGATTGTTGGAGCATCAAAGGGCTTATAATCGAATAGTCACAATTACAAGAAAAAATGCCATAAAACGCTAAAGAAGTACAGAAATTGAGCGATAATATTGTATCTTTGTAGAGTTTATTGATCTATTTGACGGTTATATTATGTTCACACTTGCTATTGTATTGATGATAATCCTTGGACTTTTGCTTATTGCGGCAGTCCTCATTCAACCCGGAAAAGGGGATATGGCAACTTCAATGTCTGGTTTTGGTAATCAGCTTGGTAGTATGTTTGGTTCTCGCAGGGCATCTGACTTATTAACCAAAATAACAATAGTGATAGGTGCCTCTATCATGGTTATTGCTTTATTGGCAAATAAATTTTTGATGAATCCAGGTGAAATTATAAGAGATCCGGCTACGGTTAATGCTGCAAAGCCAATAGTTCCACCATCAACGCCAGTGCAGCAATCTGCACCTGCTTCAAATCAAACCGCTCCGGCAGATCAGAATCCTGCAACTACGGCTCAACCTGAAGCACAACCAAAGAAACCTTAAAAAGAAAAGCCGATCACTCGATCGGCTTTCTTATTCATGTCTTAACTCATTTGAAATAGTAATGTGCGTAGCCAATCTTGCAGGATACATTCCAGCTAATCCGGCAACAATAATCCCGAGAAGGCTGCTTATTACTACTACTTCCCATTGTAGACTCACCGGCATTGCTTGAACTATACTATTGGGTAATTCTATCCAGCCATATCGTTGTTGACCCAAACATAATAATATCCCTAAAGCAGCTCCTGAGATTGTACCAGCAATTCCGATAATCAATCCTTGAAGTATGAAGGTTAATTGAATATCTTTTGTTCTTGCCCCCATTGATAATAAAGTGGCAATGTCTTTACCCTTTGATTTCACAGTCATCCACATTGCAATGAGAATATTGAATGCTGATACGCATGTTATGATCCCCAAAATGATGAAACTCATATTTCTTTCAAATTCCATAGTCGAATACAATTCTTGATGAAGATCTTTCCAAGATTCTATCTTCATTTCTTTTAGCATTGGTTCGGAACGAAGTTTTTTTATCACCAATTCTAAATTATCAATGCTATGAAGTTTAAGGTCAAGGTATTGTTTACCAACAATTGCCTGATCTCGATGATAGGCATAATTACACAGTATATATGCATTATCATATTGAACTCCGCTACTTATTTGAAAGATGCTATCAATGATCATTGTATAATTTTTGGGAATCATGAACCCCGAAATGGCTATATCGAGCATGTCAGGAGTTGATACACGAATTGTATCTCCTTTTTTTACTCCAAGTTTATCTGCCAACCCGATTCCTATTGAAACATGATTAGAAGATGAATGATCTATTGAATCACTTTCTTTTGTAAGTAATATACCAGCTTGAGTTTTATCTTGATAACTTATCACAATCTTAGAAGATGCACTATTACTAATGGTTGCTATATCACGATATGCGTTTTTCAGTGCTGATGTAGCATTCTCCGAGAATGTATCAGTGAGTGTAATCCGAATATGTGGGTCGATTGTAAGTAACATGTCACGTACCAATTCTCTAAACCCATTGAAAATAGAAGTGACGCAAATGAGGGAAGCAACGCCGATTATCAGACCAATAAATGACAATACATTGATGAATGAGATAAAAGCTCTTTGTTTAAAAGAGAGTAGATAAGTCTTTGCAAGAATTAATGATATATGCATTTATAAGGTACGCAACTTTGTAGGATAGTGTTTAAATGTAGAAAGTTCCTTCAAAAAGCTTTGTTGAATATTCATATTTCCGGTATTGCTTTTCACATAAGAACCATCCTGCTGTAATATCCATGAAGAATCTGTGTCGGATACATATCCTGAAAGGATATGTTCAAGTATGGAAAATGATCGTTTATCGAGTATTGGAAACATTATCTCAATGCGATTATTAAAATTTCTAGGCATCCAATCAGCAGATGATACAAACATTTTGGGGTCGCCTCCATGTTCAAAATAGAAAATGCGACTATGTTCCAAAAATCTACCTAAGACACTTCTTACACGTATATTATCGCTTAAGCCGGGTACATTTGGAATGAGACAACAAACACCACGTACAATCAAATCAATGCTTACTCCATGCTGAGATGCTTTGTATAAGGCATCTATTATATCTCTATCAACAAGGGCATTCAATTTTGCTATGATTTTTCCTGGCTTTCCTTGAGAAGCCAACATTGTTTCACGGGTAATGAACTCAATGATGTCCAAGCGAAGATGATCCGGAGCTACAGAAAAACGATCCCAATGTTCATGATGGGAATAACCTGTAAGCATATTGAATAAATGAATAGCATCATTGACAAAATCTTCACGACTTGTAAAATATCCAATATCTGTGTACAATCTTGAAGTACTCACATTATAATTACCAGTACTCAAATGCAGATAAGTTCTGATTTTATGTTCCTTGCGTACAACCATGGCGATTTTACTGTGAATTTTTAATCCCAATACCCCATATACAACATGAACACCTACATTTTCAAGTTCTTTTGCCCAATTAATATTGTTTTCCTCATCAAATCGTGCACGTAATTCAACAAAGGCAGTGACTTGTTTGCCATTTTCAGCAGCAGTTTTGAGAGCTTCAATGACCGGAGATGAACCTCCAGCTCGATATAATGTGATTTTTATGGCTAGAACATCAGGATCTACAGCTGATGATTGTAGAAATCGTACTACGCTCGATGTGAATGAATCAAAAGGATGATGAACCAATATGTCACGCTTTTTGATATTCTCAAACATCTCAGCGGAAGCCCCCATGAATTCAGGATACTGTCTAGATAAAAATGGAGCATCTTTCAATTGAGGTTTATCTATCTTATATATCGTGTAAAAGTCATTGATATTAAGAGGAATATCTGTAAGATACACATCATCATTGGTGATTTCTAGGGCACGGATAAGCATGTCAATCACATCGGGCGATGTTGATGCTTCAACTTCTAATCTTACGGCATCTGTACCCCATCTTCTGTGCCGAACTTGTTCAGCGATTTCGGACATCAAGTCCTCGGCTTCATCATATGCAATATCGAGATCTGCGTCTCGGGTTACTCTGAAACAGTGGGATTCTTGGACAGTATATCCAGGGAAGAGAATATCTGCATGTTCTTGTATGATTTTTTCCAAAAGCACATATGATTGATTATGAGGGTGGATATTGATATTGACCAATCGTTGTAAAATCGGAGGAACTTGTAGTACTGCAACTTTTGAAGTGGATTTCTTATGCTCTGTCAACAAGAAGACTATATTGATGGAACGATTGAGTAATCTTGGAAATGGATGCCCCGGATCAATAGCCAAAGGAGTCAAAACAGGTAAAATATCACTTACGAATAAACCCTTAACATAAGCAGAATGCCCTTCATTCAAGTCTGGCAATTCAACTAAACGTACTCCTTGCTTGGAGAGAGAAGGTAAGATATCGATCTTGAAACACTGTTCATGTAATGTAATGAGTGGTAATAGTCTTTCACGTATCTGTTGTAATTGCTCGGAAGCAGTTAAACCATCCGGAGATAACTCAATATTGTTTTGTATGAATTGTTCTTTTAAACCACTAATTCGAATCATGAAAAATTCATCGAGGTTTGTAGTAAAGATAATGAGAAACTTGAGTCTTTCAAGAAGTGGATGATGAGTGTTATAAGCTTCTTCAAGAACTCTTTTGTTAAATTCTATCCAAGCTAATTCACGATTGAAATAGTTATTCTGGGGTATAGTCGACTCGGTATTCAAGAAATACTCACTTATGTGTTTATATGACTGTAAATTATCGATTACAGACATTGTTCACAAGTCAATTTCTCATTAAAATAGGCGTTAGAACATGCAGAATTGATGTTCCGTGAAGATCTTTCACTGTATGCAGTAATATGACTATTTGGTCATATAGCTCAGCATCCTCAGGTATGTGAATTTGACCTTCTGATGGTAAGAGAAGTTCTTGAATGATGTTTTTTATGTACAATCCTGAAGTACTAAACACATCACAGGAATATGAACCTATGTAAAATGGATGTTTTATAGTATAGTTTTTACAATCGATTTCAAATTCATGACAATTTGGATGAATATGCAAATCTGTGGATTGCGATCTAATGATGGGGCTATTCTTTTTACCTGGAGTTCCTCCACTTTTATCTGTAGAGATAAACCATTGCTTATCAACATTGACACTATATTCTATGGAACATTCTGAATAGGTTGAATATTCAGTTATGATTGGGCCGTAATTTACGCTATCCAACAGACTTCCATTCCGATCTCTTAAGAGTATCTCACCTGCTTGATCATTTATTCTTAAACCAGCTTCATTAATGTACAAAGCTGAACTATCATACATATTCAGTGATTTTGAAGATATGACATTATATTCTTTTAGTATTGAATCATCTATACAAAGTGTATCATTATTTATAATAAGTTCCAAAGGAGTTCTATCCTGGTATATAGAATCAGTTACTATTAATTCTACATATTCAGGATAGAATGTGTTTCTGATATTGATTTCATTTATACGGATAGTACCATACGGAAATGAACGATATACAATCATACTCATCGTATCATTATAAGACCGTGGATCTCGTTTTTGATGTTGAATATATACTAATATTGGATTAATGCCGTGATTTACTGATAGATCTCGTATATCAATGATTATTGAATCTTTTGTGAATGACTTTAATGAGTCAATATTATAATTGACTGTTATCGAATCTGATTTGATAGAGAGAATGAGATAATGCAAAGTACTATCTCCATTATTTTCAACGTGCACTGTTATGCTGTCTATATGTTGATATAGGTCATTAATTCTTGCATCATTAGACATGGGTAAGCATGAGTTTATGAAACCTGCTGTATGACCTACAGGATTTGTTGAAATGAGTAAAGTATCGTAATTGGTAACAATTTTCCGTTCCAAAGTTTTTCCTCTATTTGCTTTGTGAAAAGCATAGAAGATAGAATCTCTAAATGACCCTTTATTTGCAATGATCAACAATTTATCTTTCGTATTATTCAGAACAGGTAATGAAGTTTGAATGAATGAGTATACATGTTCATGAGGAAAAACACGTTGGAGAGCAAGTGTGTCCTTTGTGAGTATGATATAGCCATTTACCGGAATCACAATATCCGGAATGACTTGTTTTGTTGAATTGTCTTCAATTGTTACCCCAAGTAATTGTATTGTGTTCATTGTGTTATTATGTAGCTCTATCCATTCCGGAACACCAACTTTAGGATATGGACTAATTTCATTGATAATTTGACCATTGCATTGAACACATAGGATCAAAAAAAATAGGATATGCATAAAAAAAGCTACCTCCTTAATAGGGGGTAGCTTTAAGAAAAGAGTTTTAGATACTTATTTGAATGCTTGAATACCTGTAATATCGGCTCCAAGAATGAGCGTATGAATATCGTGGGTTCCTTCATATGTTCGGACAGATTCAAGATTGGCTGAATGTCGCATGATGGGGTATTCATCAAGAATACCATTGGCACCATGAATATCCCGAGCAATTCGAGCGCATTGAATAGCAATATCTACATTATTCCTCTTGGCAAGGGAAACTTGATTGGGATTCATCTTGCCTGAATCTTTCAAATGACCAAGTTGCATGCAGATGAGCTGTCCCTTTGTAATTTCATTCAACATCCACACCAATTTTTCCTGAACAAGTTGAAATCCGGCAATTGGTTTTTCGAATTGAATTCTGCTTTTGGCATAGTCTAGAGATGATTGATATGTTCCTATTGCACTACCAATTGCGCCCCATGCAATACCATATCGAGCTTGAGTTAAACAACTCAAAGGTCCTTTCAGGCCTTTAATATCCAATTTGTTCTCTTTGGGGATTTCCACGTCCTGAAAGATCAATTCACTTGTAACCGAAGCTCTCAAGGAATGTTTTCCTTTCATTTCAGGTGCGGAAAAACCCTTCATACCCTTTTCAACGAGAAAACCATGGACTTCTCCGTCATACTTTGCCCAAACGACTGCAACATCTGCCAATGATCCATTTGTGATCCACATCTTTGCACCATTGAGCAAATATCCACCATCAATATCTTTTGCATTGGTAATCATGCCTGATGGATTAGAACCAAAATCAGGCTCAGTCAATCCAAAACAACCTATCGCACTACCAGCAGCCAATTTTGGAAGCCATTTTTTGCGAATCTCTTCAGTACCATATGTATAAATTGGAAACATGACAAGTGAACTTTGCACAGAAGCAAAGGAACGTACGCCTGAATCACCGCGTTCTAATTCTTGCATTGCAAGACCATAACTGACATAATTTGCACCGGCGCAACCATATTCTTGTGGCAATGTGATTCCAAACAAGCCAAGTTCAGCCATTTTACCTACTAGATCCATAGGAAAAGTACCGGCTTGATAATGATGTTCTATCACTGGTAAAACTTCATTGTCAACAAAGTCGGCAACTGACTCCCTGACCAATTTTTCTTCAGAGGTCAATTGTTCGTAAATATTATAATAATCAACGGGTTGGAAAGCCATGAGATAACCTTGTTGTGATGTTGTTGACGATATTCAATAAACTCAGGAACAAAATTACGAATTTACAGTAGCCAATAAAACTCAAATTACCCTAAAAGTTCCTTGATTTCCGTAAAAAAACAACATATACCTTTCTTTTCCGTGATAGTCACCGCTTATAATCGGTCCCATATCATCGACCGTGCATTGTCTTCGCTGATCAATCAGGTAGAGCAGGATTGGGAATGTATAATAGTGGATGATGGTTCTACCGATGATGTATCTGGAACAGTCAATAAGTATATTAACAATGATGATAGGTTTAGATTCATTCAGCATAGTCATCGTGGGCAAGCATTAACTAAAAATGCAGGAGTATTGTCATCTTCAGGTTTATTCATAACATTTTTAGATTCAGATGATGAATATGCCACTGATCACCTTGCTACAAGAAAAGCAATGCTTGAAGAATATCCACATCTGGATTTATTACATGGTGGGGTTGCTATCATCGGAGATCCATTTGTTCCGGATATGAATGATCCATCACTTTTGATTCATCTGAAAGAATGTACTATAGGAGGGACATTTTTCTTTAAGAAAACATCTATTCAAGCATTGGGTGGATTTCCCGTCATTCATTACGGTGATGATACTGCTTTATATACATTGGCTGAAAAAGCAGGATATGTAATTGCAAAAACAGATCATCCTAGTTACATATATCACCGAGAGGAACTAGATTCATTGTGCAATACAATGAAGGATAAATCATGAGAGAATCAAAAATAAAGAAACAAGAGCGTATGCACATTGTTCTTTCACTGTTAAAGAAAGAATATCCCAATGCTGAATGTGCATTACATCATTCAACTCCATTTCAATTACTTATTGCCACAATCTTATCAGCTCAATGTACTGATGCCAGGGTCAATATTGTCACACCAACATTATTTACGGCATTTCCTGATGCATATTCAATGTCAAAAGCTAAACTAACTGATGTAGAAGAGATCATTCATTCTACCGGATTCTATAAAGCGAAAGCAAAAAACATCATAGCTTGCTCACAGCAGATCATCAAACGTTTCAATGGTGAATTACCATTGACGATAGAAGAATTGACAACACTCCCCGGGGTTGGAAGAAAAACGGCTAATGTGTTACTTGGAAATGCTTTTGGAATAAATGCTGGAATAACTGTTGACACTCATGTTACTCGCATCATGAACCTCTTGAAATTCGTACAATCTACCGATGCTGTGAAAATCGAGATGAATCTTATTCCTTTGATTCCACAAGATGATTGGACAGTATTTACGCATGTCATAATTCAACATGGAAGGGAAATATGCATTGCACGAAGGCCCAAATGTCAAGATTGCATTATATCTCACTATTGCCCTTCATCTTTGTCACGATGATTGAACTTGTTCCCATTCATTCATCAATGATTCCAGCTCGACTTGCAATGAATCACGTCTTTTTGCAAGTTCCTCAACTCTTTCATGCTTTGTGTAAAATCCCTCTGATGCCATTTCTGCATCAATAGTGGATATTTCTTGTTCAATATTGTGGATACTGATCTCCAATCGCTCTATATGCTTTATTTTTCTCCTTTCTTCACGATCATTCTGTTTTTTGTTTTCTCTGGATATTTTTGATTGATCAGTATCATTATTCTTTGATATAGAATATTGCTGTATTATCGCATCAATGGTTTCAACTGAATATTTGGATAAAAATTCATGAATCTGCAAAGGGTAGTGTTTTACTTGTTTTTGAGCAAAATGAAAGATGTTGTCAATCAATCCATCAAGAAAATCTCTATCATGGGATACAATAATCAAAGCACCATTATAATCCATCAATGCAGACTTTAAAATATCTTTTGCAGACATGTCCAAGTGATTTGTTGGCTCATCCAAAATCAGAACATGTGACTCTTTCAATAATAACATCGCAAGTGCAAGTCGAGCTCTTTCTCCACCGGAAAGTACCCGTACTTTCTTATCAACAGAATCACCACTAAACAAAAAAGCACCAAGTATTGATCGTATTTTTGTTCTTATATCCCCGGTGGCAACATGATCGAGTGTTTCGAAAACGGTTTTTGTTGGATCTAATGAATCCGCATGATGCTGAGCATAGTAACCTATCTTCAATCCGTCAGAAGTGACCATATTTCCTTCAAACGGCTCTACTCCGGCTAGAATTCTCGATAATGTACTTTTTCCTTCACCATTTCTTCCTATGAACGCACATTTTTGCTCACGTTCAATATCAAATTGAATATTATCTAGTATCGTTCTTTCATCGTATTTTTTGGTTAATCCTTCAGAGTTAAATAATAGTCTTGGAGCTCTTGGGGAAGGTGGGAATGAAAATGCAATAGATTTCTCTCGATAATCATCCAACTCGATACGTTCTTTGGATTCCAATTGTTTAATTCTTGATTGCACTCTAGAGGCTAGATTGGCTTTGGATCTAAACCTATCGATGAATTCCTGTGTTTTTTCGATTTCTTTCTGTTGAGATTGAAAAGCTTTGCGATTATGTTCTTCACGTATCATGCGCTCTTGTACATAACGAGAATATGCACAAGGATAATCTTCAATCTTTCCATTTCTAATTTCAATCGTTCTTGTTGTCACTGTGTCCAAAAATACTTTGTCATGTGAAACCAAGATCACGGCCCCTTCATAAACAGCCAAGTAAGTTTCAAGCCAACGAATTGAATCAATATCTAAATGATTTGTTGGTTCATCGAGAAGTAGTGTATCAGGATTCCTTAAAAGTAATTTTGCCAATTCAAGTCGCATTTGCCATCCACCTGATAATTCTGAAGCAGGAGAATTCATGGAAACATGAGTAAATCCCAAACCAAGAAGAATTTTTTCAATACGTGACTCAAGTGTATTTCCTCCGCTTATTTCCAAGCGATGATATACATCAGCCAATTGTTCGCATAATGCGAAATACTGTTCAGATTCATAATCTATGGATGCATTAATCTTAGCTTGGATATCCTCTATTTCGGCCTCCATTTGTATAATAGCTTCAAATGCAATTCGACATTCTTCTTTGACACTTCCTGAGTATACAACATCGAGCTGTTGTTTTAGAAATCCAATGGTATGTTGTTTCGATGTGATAATTGATCCTGTTTCAGGGATGGTATCACCATGAAGAATATGAAGAAGTGTTGATTTACCGGCACCATTCTTTCCTACAAGACCTATTTTGTCTTGATCTCCTACTGAAAATGAAATGGAATCAAACAAAGGAATTCCATTAAATTGCATTGTACATTGTGAAACGGCGATCATTAGAAGTACCGGAAGTCAGTATGAATATTTATCATTATCATATCACGAGTCAAGGAGATATTTTTCACGAAAACAATAGTATTGTTGATGAATCACTAATTGATATGATTTACAAAAATATGGAGTTTAATCGCACGGACCGCTTTCCTAATGCCAAATATCATCTTCAATTCAAGGATGAAGAACTCTTTCTCACAGTAGAAGACACACCGATAGTCTATAAACGGTTGATAGATGGAGTTTTATACATGACTAAACAACTTTCGGTGACATTCAATCCACAAGATCTGAGATGTTCATCCGAAGGCTATCTATATCACAAATCGAATATTGGCGAATGGGGGAGATTGTCAACACAAGTAACGATGCAATTATCGGAAAGTATTCATGAATGGGGTAGGTATTATATCTATAAAGATGAGAAAGTAGAACGTGTACTTGAGCCATTAGTCAAGAAAGATGAATTATTTATTCATCCTAAAGATGATAATCACTGTTTCGGTTGTGGAAAAGGTAATGAGTCTGGACTACGCTTGACTTTTGTATTCAACACCAACACGCATTCAACAGAAACGTGGATTAGGCCTCCTAAAGTAATGATGGGATCATTGAATATCATGCATGGTGGAATGATCGCATTGTTGTGCGATGAAGCAATGGGTAAGGTTTTGACCGGACTTGGGATCAAAGCACCAACGGGGAATCTATCAATTCGATATCATAAGCCAACCTACATGGATCAAGAATTATACATAACCGCTTCTTTGATATCGGAACAAGGGAGAAAATTGCATTTGAAATCAGAAATATTTGATCAAAACAATGTTCTTACTGCTTCAGCTACAGGTCTTTTCATTCGCAAAATTACTCATCCATGATTGAATATGTTACTCCAAATCGAAGACCTTTTTTGCTTACAATACAGCTATCGATTTTGAAATGCAGTAATAACTCTTGCAAAATGAGTGCTCCAGCAGGTAAAATATCAGCTCTTTGTGGATGAACACCTGGTATAAGGAGCGTTTCTTCAAGTGTGGAAGACAAAAGTGATTGAGTCATCTTTTTGATGTCAGCTATATGCAGCACATGACCATGAATTGATTCAGAAGTGAGATCCGATATTCCAAGATCGATTGCTGCCAATGTGGTAGGTGTGCCTGCTGTTGCAATAACCTTATCAAATACATCAAAATGTAATGAAGAAATCGCATCTCTAATGAATTGCTTAGCTTCTTCAAGTTGTTCATGTTCTATTGGAAGATCATGCAAAAACAATTCATGTAATCGTACAGCGCCGATATTCAAGCTAACCGTTTGACATTCAATACCTCTTCCGATGATACATTCGGTGCTTCCACCTCCGATATCTATGATCAATGGAGCAGAATATTGCTCTTTGCTTCCAAGATATGTCAGAAATGCCTCTTCTTCGCCTGATATAATTTCTATTGGATTTCCAAGAATCTTTTCAAAAGATTGAATTACATAGTCTCGATTTGCTGCATCTCGCATCGCACTTGTAGCCACTACTCTTACATTCAAAGGCTGATATTGTTGTAAGATATCAGCATATTCCTGTAATATTCCATGAGCTCGATGCATTGCCCCTTCTGATATGATACCATGTTCATGTACTCCTTCACCAAGGCGAGCTATCCGGTGTTCATCACGAATAATTTCAATCTTGCCATTTGAATCTTTGGATAGAATCAATAAAAGCAATGTATTAGTACCAATATCAATTCCGGCATGAAATGTCTTCATATTGCAATCAATGTAATCGACACCCAGTCTCCTTCTTGATGAGTGACAATATGTTTGAAACGTTTAGAGATTGCTGCAAGAATTATTTCAGCTTCATCCATTGAAAGAATACCGGATAATATGAGTATTCCTTTAGACTCTGATAAAGCATCATGAAATCTTGAAAGATTTGGGATAATGAGATTGCGATACATATTAGCAGCTATGCCATCAACTTTCCCTAAATCAACAGTGAATATATCTGCTTGATCAATATGAATATTTGTAATGGAATTTAGTATGCAATTATCCTTTGCATTTTGTACGCTCCATTCATCATTATCAAAAGCATAAATACTCTTTGCTCCAAGCTTAGCAGCTAGTATAGCCAGAACACCAGAGCCGCAACCTGCATCAATCCAAGATGTACCAGGTTGCACTCTTTCCTGCAATTCACGGCATACCATTCTTGTAGTTGGGTGATAGCCGGTTCCAAATGCCATCTGTGGATTGATGATGATAGTCAATGGATGAAGAACATCGCCCTTTTTCCATTCCGGCGTAATGGCAATTCGATCGCTGACAATGATTGGTTCCAAGGATTCTTCCCATTCTTTGTTCCAATTCTGATGTTTGATGATTTGGCGATCTATTATTGAAAAAGATATTGAATGATTGGCGGCTATAAAATTCAGTAATTCTTCGATATCTTGGGGACAATCCTGCTCATCGAAGAGAATGGTCATTGTATCATTTGATTGTTCAATACCAGAAAAATTCAAATCGGAAATGCATCCAATGAATAAATCCTGTTCTTCCTCCGGAATGGCACATGATAGAGCAAGGAATGTTTGATTATGCATTAATAAACTGAATCGGAAGTTGTGAATATAAAGTCGAGAAGTATATTTCCAACATCACTCATCGTTTTGCCTGAAATATTGGAGAGATTGTCATTTGAAGTATGCCAATATGTTCTTCGGGGGTTTGTGCTGATATTTCCGACCAAATTAACATCGATGATATTGATTGTTCTTATACCATGTTCATTGAGCATCACATGATCATCACTTACAGCATTACCAACTTCATACACGAAATGGGGTGATTGTTGTTTTTTGGCAATAGACCATATTTTGTCTACCAATACAGCATGCGCTTGTTGAGAAATTGGTTCATATCTGAATTCTGCATCTATATCACCAACAAGATCAAGGAGTATGCCATACTTCGGTTTTGGTAATGGATATTGTTTCGCCGCATACCGAGATCCTTGAAAGAATCCATCTTCATCTCCGGACAAACCAATATCTTCACCATCAAACAATATTATGTCTATCCCAATATCCGGTTTATTCTTAGAAAGTACTTCCGCAATTCCCATCAATACTGCAACTCCACTTGCACCATCATTTGCACCAAGTATTGGACTTGTTCTATTGGAAGCATCCTTATCTTCATCTGCAAATGGCCTTGTATCCCAATGAGCACAGAGTAAAATGCGCTCGTTTTTTTCAGGAGAAAATGAAGCGACTATATTTGCCATTTCATAAGACTTTCCATACACAGTGGTCTTGAATGATTGAATAAATGCAGAGTCTGCCCTTGATGAAAAAAATGCAATTAAATATTCTTTACATGCAGTATGACCTTTAGAACCAGGATTTCTTGGTCCAAAGTCTATTTGTGAACGTACATGAGAAAGGAGTGTATCTCCATTAAGAAGAGGTCCTGAATAGACTTTTTCAGATAATTCAGGGGTATTTTCAATTTCTACCTTTGGATTACCACAACCAATCATCAAAAAAAGAATGATGATTTGGTGGATTGGCTTGAAGTTTGTGGTTTTCTTCATAGTTATTACGTAATTTTAGCCATAATACTGACACAATTTACCAATTTCTGTTCCTTTATGAGTTCTTTCGATGAAAAACTCCGTTTGATCGAATTGATCGTATTCGACGTTGACGGCACATTGACAGATGGAGGTACATATTACTCCGATCTGGGTGTGGCGATGAAACGTTTCAATATAAGGGATGGTATGGGTATAGTTCTTTTGCACAAAGCTGGTATCAAAACAGCAATCATAACAAGTGAACAAACAGAATTAGTAAGAAAAAGAGCGGAAACATTGAAGATCGATGTAATTATACAAGGATCTCGCAACAAATTTGCTTCATTGTCGTTATTAAGTGGTCAATCGAACACTCCATTGGAGAAAATTGCCTATATCGGTGATGATGTAAACGATCTTCATTGTTTGCAACAGGTGGGTTTTTCCATGGCACCTTCAGATGCTCATGATCTCATCCGTAATCATGTACATTATGTGAGTAAATATAAAGGTGGGAATGGCGCTGTTCGAGAATTGTGTGATTTGGTTTTAGAGTCAAAACAAATGTCAGTTACATTACCTGAAGATTGGTAATATTTATATGAGGTTGCGATGAAAGAGGACAGTGAAGTAGTGAATTCCTATGCCAAGGGATTTCTTCTTGGTGCATTGGTTGGCGGTGCGGTAGGTGCTATAACGGCATTACTTTTTGCACCAAAGCCGGGCAAAGAATTACGTGATGAACTATCATATCGTTCCAAAGACCTTTTGGAAAAGGGACAGAATCTGTTTACAGGTCATGAGGAGTCACACCCGGAAATGCAAAATGACGGCAAGAATCAAGCAGATGCTGTTGTAAGAACAGCAAGAGAAAAAGCAGACGATTTACTTCAAAATGCAGAACAAATGTTACGTGATGCTAAAAGTAAAGCACAACAATCGAGCAATATTGTAACCGATGGAATAAACAGAATAAAAGATGCAGCATCTGCAGGTGTTGATGCATTCAAACAAGAAATGAGCAATATTCCACCACATTCTAGAAGTTAATTACCATGGAACAGATGCTTGATATTTTGAATGTTGTTGGATTGATAAGTCTTATTGCTGTTGCTATTGTTTTAATCTCATTCTTGTTAAAAGCAAAATCAGCACTACAAGAATTGATGACTACATTACGATCAATGTCGCAAACAATTGATCGTTTGGAAAAGGATTCAAAGCCCGTATTCATCCAATTGGAAACAACATTGCAGGATACTTCATCCACGATGAAATCTGTACAGAAGCAAATGTCAACAGTTGAATCTGCATTGGGTAGTATAAAACAAATAGCTGATAGAGTGAATGATCTTGAAGCAAAGCTTCAGGCAAAGATTGAAAAACCGGTTATGCAAGCTGCCGGTTTTGTTTCAGGAATAACTAATGCAATAGAGTCATTCATGGCTGAATTCAAGAAGTAATAAAGCCTTCTTACTTATACCCCCTCCATGGCAATGAAGGGGGTTTCTTCATTTTTGATATGAAAAAACATCCTCTGCTTACATATCTGGCAAAGAATAAAGAGATTAAAAGTCTCTTATCAGTTATCAATAAATACGACTTCACCAATCCTTATGAATTACCTCATAGTAGTGGATCACTTCAACATGCATTGCATGCACTTCTTTGGGAACAAGGCGAATCACCATTCATTGTGATAACGTCAAATCCGCAACATGCTGCCGAAGTGTTTTTTGACCTATCTTCTATGATCGAAGAAGAATATCTTCATCTACTTGCTCTGCCAGAACATCACATTCATATGTTACATGAAGACATTGATCCCGATACATTAAGAACTGTTGACACATTACTGGGGTTCTCAAGATCCTCAAAGGGATTCTTGATCTTACCAACAGATCTCTTGTCACTCTCGTTTCCACCACCTTCTTCTTTGAAACAGCATAGTGTTTCGATTCAAAGAGGAATTACGATCCCATTCAAGAATTTTACTAATTCACTCATGCTTCATGGTTTTGAGAGAAAAGACTATGTTTCTCAGCAGGGAGAAATATCAATACGTGGGGGTATCGTCGATATCTTTCCCATGGGACATGATCTACCAATACGAATAGAGTTCTGGGGTGACGAAATCGAATCAATACGCGAATATGACCCGCAATCTCAGCGCAGTATTAAAGAGTTAAACTCGTATGACTTCATCGGTGTGTTATATCATGAAAAAAACGACGAGTTTACTTCTTCGCTATTTGATCATATATCGAATGATACAACCATAGTTTTTGATTCAGCGAAAGTCTATAATATTTTCTTGAAACAATATTCTTCACTTAAAGAATCAATTGTTGAAAAGAAATGTTTCATCTACGGCGAAGATAATGGTGCAACTAATCCATTTATGATTCAAGAGCAGAGTAACTATTCATCATCCGTACAAATGTGTGCTCGATCAGTATTGGAATTAGCAACACAGCAGTTTACGATTTGTATGGCAGCTGATGGTCAAGGACATATTCAACGATTCAAAGAATTATTTCTCATGGCATTGGAACAGGATGATGTTATTGCTGGAATCATTCCAGAAAATATTAGTGAGGAAGATGTACTAAAGAAAATAAAATGGATTGATACTACATTATCCACCGGATTTATATGTCACGGTTTGTCTCTTGCATTCATTACTGAACATCAACTCTTTGAAAGAAGACATTTCCAGAAATCACTACTTAATAAGCGCTTTGCAGGAATCTCTTTAAAAGATTTACAGCAAATGCATATTGGTGATTATGTTGTTCATATTGATAAGGGCGTTGGTCAATATGATGGGCTTGTTACCATTAAGATCAATGAACAAGAACAAGAATGCATCCGCTTGATATATCATGGTGGCGATGTATTGTTTGTTCACTTGAATAATATTCATAAAGTACAGAAATATGCTGCACAAGAATCTTCAAAACCCACACTCAGTAGATTAGGTTCTTCGGAATGGGAAAAAAAGAAGCAAAAGACCAAGAAGAGAATTAAAGATATTGCTCGTGAGTTGATAAAACTGTATGCAATGCGTAAATCACAACCTGGTTTTCAATTCCCATCTGATACTCATTGGCAGAAAGAACTCGAAGCTTCCTTTATGTATGAAGATACAGAAGATCAAGCCAAAGCAACCGAAGATGTGAAGCGTGATATGGAAAGTACATTACCCATGGACAGACTCATTTGTGGCGATGTTGGATTCGGAAAGACGGAAGTGGCAATAAGAGCAGCATTTAAAGCCGTTCAGGCTGGAAAACAGGTTGCGATACTTGTACCAACAACAATTCTGGCTCATCAACATTACAATACTTTTTCTGATAGATTGAAAAAATATCCCATCAAAGTTGAGGTTATAAGTCGATTCAGACAAACCGCAGATCAACATGATATTGCAGAGCAGATTCACAATGGTACAATAGATATACTCATTGGAACCCATAGGATTCTTAGTAAAGACATGAAGTTCAAAGATCTTGGTTTACTGATTATAGATGAAGAACAACGTTTTGGTGTTTCTGCTAAAGAAAAACTTCGCAATCTTCGCGTATCTGTAGATACACTGACTTTGACTGCAACACCTATTCCGAGAACTCTGAACTTTTCTTTGATGGGTGCAAGAGATCTCAGCATCATTGAAACACCTCCAAGAAATAGACTGCCGATAAGCACAGTTATTCATGAATGGGATGATGTGCTGATTCATGAATCATTAGAAAGAGAAATATCAAGAGGCGGACAAATCTACGTAGTCAATGATACAATCAAAGATCTCGATACAATTCATCAGAAACTACTTAAGGTAAATCCTTCACTTCGTTGTGCAAAAGCCCATGGTCAAATGGAATCTGATCAACTTGAAAAGGTAATGGAAGCCTTTTTAGAACGAAAAGTAGACTGTCTTTTAAGCACCAAGATCGTGGAATCCGGTCTGGATATCCCAAATGCTAATACGATCATCATCAATAATGCTGATGATTTTGGGCTTGCAGAGCTCTATCAATTGCGTGGAAGAGTTGGTAGATCAAATACTCAAGCATATTGTCATTTGGTTATTCCTCCGATACAGACCATTACACCACAAGCTGTTCGAAGACTTCAAGCATTAGAGGAGTTTACTGAATTAGGTAGTGGATTCCATTTAGCCATGCGCGATATGGAAATTCGTGGGGCCGGGAATCTACTTGGTGCTGAACAAAGTGGATTCATTGCAGATATGGGATTGGAATTATATCAAACAATTTTGGAAGAAGCAGTATCAGAATTGAAAGAAGAAGAATTCTCTTATCTATTTAAAGATTATGTATCTGAAAGAAAGATTAGAAAACCAATGCAGGATATATCCATTGATGTAGCATCCGATGCATTGTTACCTTCTTCATATATCTCCCATGATGGCGATAGATTCGAATATTATCGAAGATTGTACAATGTACGTACTGAAATCGAATTACAAAAAATCACTTCTGAATTGATCGACAGATATGGAGCATTACCTCAAGTTGCAGAAAACCTTATTTTTGTAATACGACTTCGTATCATGGCTTTGTTATTCGGTTTCAGCCGTATTCTGTTAAAAGGGAATGTTTTGTCGATAGACTTTCCAACTGACAATGATGCGGCTTTCTATACCACTGTTTTTCCAGGTATACTAGATGCTGTTGCCACCGGATCATTTGGCAACTTGATCAATAAGGATAATAAAGTCCACTTGCATATTCCATGTGATTCACGCGAAGAAGCAATGAATATTTTCGTAAATCTTCAAGGTCATGTAGTTTAGGTTACCCGATATTATGAACGTTATATGTATCATACCTGCACGATTGCAATCAACCCGCTTGCCGGGTAAACTCCTTATGCCATTCGGAGACAAATCAATACTTCACCATGTCTATTCGAACTGCAAAAAGGTTTCACTCTTTTCTGATATAATTATAGCCACAGATAGTGATGATATTGTAGAACATTGTGCATTGTTTGGAGCAAAAGTAATCATGACAGGAGATCATCATGCATCCGGCACGGATAGGGTGTATGAAGCTTATACTAAAAATCAAGTAATAGCAGACTTGATTGTGAATGTACAAGCAGATGAACCATTTCTATGTAGTGAACATATTGAGTCAATTATACATTGTCATATCAAGAATGATGTTGATGTTTGTACCGGTGTGACATTTTTCAAGGATTCGGAAGAAATGCTTTCTTCTGCATCTGTGAAAGTTGTTACTGACCAGCATGATATCGCAATGTATTTTTCTCGATCACCAATACCATTCTTTAGAGATGAACTTGAATTCAATCTTAAAGCATATAAAAAACACATTGGCATTTACTCCTATAAAGAACATACGCTGAAATGTTTTACTGAATTGAAGGAAAGCAACTATGAATCAATCGAAAAACTTGAACAATTGCGTTTAATGGAGAAAGGCAAACGTTTTTTATGTGTTCCAATAGAATATGATGGATTTGGCATAGATACAATGCACGATTATCAAAGAGCATTACAAAGAATACAATCATGACTACATACAAACATTCAATAATCATTGCTATTGATGGTCCTGCCGGGTCAGGGAAATCTACAACCGCTCGTCTTGTGGCCGAGAGGTTAGGTTTCATTTATGTTGATACGGGTGCAATGTATAGAGCCGTGACATTTGCATGGTTAAGAGAGGGAAAACCGGATATAGAAGTATTTTTGAGTAATCTACCTGATATATCCTTATCACGCGACCCGCAAACGCATAGACAAATGACATTATTGGACGGTGTTGATGTTACTGATCAAATTAGAACATCAGAAGTCACGGAACAAGTGAGTTATATCAGTTCATTAAAGACCGTACGTGAGAAAATGGTTTCTCTTCAAAGGAACATAGGAATTGATCACAATGTTGTGATGGATGGTCGGGATATAGGAACGGCTGTGTTTCCCAAAGCGGATTTAAAAGTATTCATGATTGCCGATATACAAAAAAGAGCAAGCCGAAGATTAGAAGAAATGAAAAGCAAAAGCAAACATCACGTTCCATCTCTTGATGAATTGATCCAGCAAATGAAAGAACGTGATACATATGATTCTAGCAGAGAAATTGATCCTTTAAAAATGGCTGATGATGCTATGCTTCTAGATACATCAGAGTTAACAATAGAAGATCAAGCAACAATTATCATTGAAAAAGCCAAACCAATTATCATCAAACATTCGTATGGTGCATGATATGTCTGTGACAATAGATAAATATTCAGGTTTTTGTTGGGGCGTGGTTAGAACCGTTGAAATTGCTGAAGAATCCTTGGAATTAGATGATACTGTATATGTTCTGGGGCATATCATCCATAATCCAAAAGAAATTCAACGATTGCAAAATAAAGGTTTACAAACCATATCAATAGATGATTTTCCCCGTATTGCAACTGAAGCAAAACAACAAGGACTACAACCCAAAGTGCTCATACGAGCTCATGGAGAACCTCCTGAGACATATAAAAGAGCATTGGAATTAGGGATTGAGATTATTGATGCAACATGTCCGGTAGTTACGAAATTGCAAGAAAGAGTAAGGAAATTCTATGATCAAGGATATCAGATTGTCATATTTGGAAAAAGTGATCATGCGGAAGTATTAGGTGTTCGTGGTGTTTGCAAAGATCAATGCATAGTTGTTTTGACAGTTGAAGAAGCAATGTCCAATGTTCAATTGGACAAAAAAACTGTGTTATTTTCTCAAACAACAATGGATCGTCCAACATTTCTCTTAATAAAAGAAGCATTGCAAACTAGAATTAAAGATCTTATTGTCGATACCATGGAAGGTATAGCAACTGAGTTTCATGCAAAAGACACTATTTGTGGCCAAGTATCCGGAAGAGAGGATATGTTACGTAAATACGCTGCTGATCATGATGCTATTGTCTTTGTGGCAGGGAAAGCTAGTTCAAATGGAAAGGTATTATATGATGTATGTCGAGAAGTCAATCCCAATACGTATTTTATAGAAGATATTTCCGAAATACAACCTTCTTGGTTTCATGGTATGTCTAAGATTGGGATAACAGGTGCAACATCCACCCCGCAATGGTATATGAATCACGTTCAAGAACATCTTAGTATTTTAATAACAAAATAACACACTTTTCAAGAGTTCATCATGACAATCATTTATCTTTTATTGATAGCAGTTAGTGTTTTCATGTATACGATTACGGCCATAGTTCTAAGTCAAGAAGTCTCTTTATTGGTTGTTGAAGCAACAGGGATTGAATCTTTGGGAACATTAACATCATTTGGTACCGGCCTGATACTCATCGTAGGTATAGGTTTTCTCATAGTTCGATATGTTCTTTCTCGCTTTACAAAATTGTAATCCATGAGCATACTTGAATCTGATATCATTGTTTTTTCAGCTCATCCGGATGATGCCGAATTGGGTTGTGGAGGTGTCATAAAAGATTGTACAAACAGAGGTTTGCGAGTAACATCGATAGACGCTACAAAAGGTGAATTAGGTTCTAGGGGAAGTGTCGAGCAAAGAACAATAGAATCACATAATGCAGATATGGTATTGGGTATACATCAAAGAATCAATTTGGGATTTGAAGACGGAAATCTCAGTATTACTTCCGAATATTGCGATATTGTTGCAACCTATATTCGCTTGATAAAACCTAAACTCATACTCTTGCCTCCAAAATTTGAACGCCATCCTGATCATGAAGGTATGCATTCGATTGTTCGTAAAGCTTTTTTCATCTCTGGATTACATAGCAAATCATTGAAATTCAATAAAAATGAAACTATACCGTGGAGACCTCATAGTTTATATTCTTATATCCAAGCTTATCACCAAGAGCCTGATTTCATCATAGATATTACAGATACATTTTCGGACAAAATAGCATCAATACAATGTTATGAAAGTCAGGTCCATGTACCCGGAAAAACCTTTGATGGACCAGATACCTTCATATCATCTTCGGAATTCATGGACGCCGTTCATGCAAGAGCACGCTATTTTGGTTCGATGATAGGGAAGAAATACGGCGAAGGTTTTTTAACCATTGAATCTCTCGGACTATCTTCATTGCAGCAGTTATTGTGATCAAGCGCCATATAACCTTGTTATTCTTTTCGTTTTTGCATATCTCCTTGTTTGCAAAAGATACAACAGTTGTGCACTTATACAATCATGCACATGCTCCATCGCAAGCATTTGCTCAAGATTCAATTGAGAAATATGATTTCTATCAATCGAATTATGTTTCTATTGGCGATATCATCTCTCAACATACTCCCACACTTCATTTCCAGCTTGGAGACCCTCTTGTTTATTCCGGAGTTTCCATGTTTAATTCTCAACCAATGACAAATATCATTGCTCTGAATGGAGTACCTTTTCAGGATATGTTTTCTGGACAAGGCGATCTTAATACGATACAACCTGAAGCAATACATAAAATATCAATCTATACCGGCTTGGAAGCATCTATACTTGGTGGAACATCCGGACAGTATATCTATCTTCAAGAAAACATGTATTCTTATCCCAAACCTTTTTCCAGATTATGGTATATACAAGGGGGATATGATCTTATTGGTACAGAAGGAGTATTTACACAAAACATCGATTCATCAACCAATATTCATGCCGGCTACAGAAGAGTTTCCTCTTCCGGAATGCTCAGAAACAGTGGCGCTGATATATGGAATACAAGAATTGGAATTCGACATCAACTTTCTACACATATACATTCCTCATTGCAATGGCTATTCTCGAATCAGGGTGCTTATCATAATGGAGGAATCAAAGGTCAATACGATTCTCCATTAAACACATCTACGTACTTCGACAATTATTTTGATAGATCGTATACAAATACGATTCAATCATCCATAACATTTGACAAACTCATCAATGATCATTCTTCATTATTTGTCAATGCATATATTGGTCATTCAGAATTAGAAACTAGGGGTATTAATCCATTTATTGTACAAGACTCAGCTACGATATTATTTGAACCATTCTATCGAGGCGGTTTTAATGGTAGACTTGAGCTTTCGAATATTATCCCAGATCTTTCAATAATGAGTGAACTTGGAATTCAGTATGATGATTATTCATTCCTTAAAAGATTGCGTGGCAGTTCTACTCGCATATATGGTTATGTTTATGCATCATATGCAATTGGAACATCAGATGTATTAAGGTTCGGTCTAAGAGGTAATAATCAAACCAATGATCAAATAAACTATGGATTCAATTATTCATCTACATTTAGTGATGCCTTTCAAATTCATTTTGATTATTCTCGAACAAATACAATACTACCCGTTCAGTATGAATTAGTTTCGAATGGTAATAATGAAAATACTGATCTTGCATTTCTCAAACTGACATATAAGAAACAGTATTATGAATTGAATATTCAGCCTTTTCTTCGGAATATACATCAACCAAATATATTACAAGTATCGTATGATAGTAGCACGGTAAATCAATTGACGTCCATAATCAGTGTATTGCCCTCAACAGACCATAATTCCATGGGTTTAATTATTGACGGGCAATGTTCAATTGATGATGTTACTATTCATTCGATGATTACATATACACGTCAACAAGATTTAGTGAATATTGCACCAATATTATTTGCAAGAATTAATGCTCAATATCATATAAACATAGGTGCAAGTACTATTTCTATTGGTGGCACATTACGTTTGAGTGATGGTGCAACCACAATGAGATATATTCCATATCTCAATATCTTCGCTCATGATGGTAATAATATTTCAGATGCTTTTCAATGGAATGGTTTAGATGTATATACAACGGCTATTCTTGGTAATGCTCGAATAAGAGCGTCGATTATGAATGTGTTTTCGCAGCAATTCATGGATGTTTCAGGATATCCAATTCAAGACAATGTAATTAGACTTTCTTTAAATTGGTCATTTTTCGATTGAGTGTACATGAGTAAAGAAGTTCAACATATGTTTGCATCGATTGCACCGGCTTATGATCGTACAAATTCGGTTCTTTCGCTGGGCATACATCATTTGTGGAGAAAAACAACAGTAAAGGAGTCTCGTGCTGTTTCAGGAATGCATATACTTGACTGTGCTACAGGTACGGGAGATCTTGCATTTGAATTCAAGAAAGCTGTCGGAGCGAATGGTAAAGTTCTTGGAACAGATTTTTGTCCTGAAATGATGGAAACAGGACCATCTAAATCACGTAAAATGAAACTGCATGTTGATTTTGAGGTTGCAGATGCAATGAATCTTCCATATCCCGATGCTACTTTTGACATAGCAAGCATATCATTTGGCATTAGAAATGTTGATGACGTTTCAATTGCTTTGTCTGAAATGGCAAGAGTTGTTAAACCAGGAGGGAGGGTCATGATACTTGAATTTGGTCAACCCAATGGAATAATCGGTTTGATATACAATCTCTATTCAAATTTCATCATCCCATTCATAGGTGGATTACTCACCGGAAACAAAGAAGCATATTTATATTTACCAAGAACCGCAGCGCTTTTTCCATGTCGAGAGGATTTTTTGTCACTCATGTCAAAAACAGAAAGATATGCCGAGGTATCATATAAAGAGCTTACATTCGGTATCTCATTTCTATATACAGGAGTTGTGCGTTGAACATCTTCATCATAGTGATATGTATTATAACACTAAGTTCTTGTTCTGATAACAAGAAATATATTGGCAAAGAGCCGGTATTTCAGGGCCAAGCACTGACAGTTTCACAATTGTTGAATCACAACCTTAAACAAACTCAAGTGAGGATAACCGGAAAAGTTGTTAATGTTTGCAAAACTGAAGGCTGCTGGTTCATTCTACAAGACCAAAGTACATCAATTCGATGTGTATTTGAAGATCCAAGTGTATTTATGGATCAGGTCAACATATATAAGACTATGTCTTTTGAAGGGAAATTGAAAGATCAGATAGTAGATGTAGAAACTGCAGCGGAGTATGCCAAACAAGAAGGGAAAACCTTGACAGCTACAAGTGGCAAGCAAAGAATATCAGTATTTGTCATATCAACAATATTGTTGGAAGAATGAACAATAAGCGCTTATCCATTTATATTCTCTTTATCACTTTATGTTTCTTTACACAATCTTGTGAGAGACTGAAAAAGAAAATGGAAATAAGAGAAAGACGAATACAATACTTAAAGTCCACAATTGACTCTGCAAGAAAGAACTCTTCATCGACTTTGGAGAAGAAACAAGACTCGATCAAGAAGTAAACTGAATTGCTGCATACTCTTTGAAGAGATGTTTGACTTTGTTTCTTTGGTATTTTCCAGTGGACGTGATTGGGAGCTCATTTGTAAATATTATACATTTTGGTGATTTGGAATATGGTAAATGAAGTCTACAAAATGCAAGAATATCCTCTTTGCTTACGGCTTCATCTGCCGGGATGATCAAAGCCCCTACTTCCTCACCATACACATCATGTTCAAAACCTACGCAAATACCTGCTGAAACACCGGGTGCACGACTTAATACTTCATCAATTTCCAATGGCGCTAAATTCACACCACCTCTTATGATCAATTCTTTGATTCTACCTGTAATGAAAAAATAAGGTAGATTGTCAGCACCTTTCATCCAAAATCCTTCATCGCCTGAACGAAACCAACCATATGTAAAAGCATCTGTATTAGCATTCTCATTTGCCATATACTCTTGCATCACATTTGTTCCTCGAATAACAATCTCTCCTCTTGATAACTCGGGTAGAGATACTCCTTTATCATCATGAATTTCCATGTCATTACATGGTAAAGGGGTGCCAATGCTGGGGAATCCATAAGATCCAATCATAGTTTTATGTATTGTCTCGGATATACTCAATGGTAAAAAACATGAATAACAAGTTGTCTCGCTTAAACCATATCCATGAATGATGGGGACCTTGAAACGCTCTTCAAAACTCAAGGCAAGTTCGCAGGTAAGAGGGCCGGCCCCACATATGATATGTGAAACACAATCAGGTACAAAAACAGGATGATCTTTATGGTATTGAATCAAGTATGAAAGCAGTGTAGGTACTACAGAAACTATGGATACATGCTCCTTGGCTATCCTTTCAAAAAACAGTTCACTAGAAAATTTCCTATTTAATACAATGGTAGAACCTTTTAGAAGGGGAGTAACATGTGTAACGACAATACCGTTCACATGATGAATTGGCAATACACACATCATTGTGGTTTCTTTTGTAATCTTATGCCAATTTGCAATACAGTCACCATCAACGAGCAGATTTTGTTGATCGAGAACGACAGCTTTGGGTATGCCGGTTGTACCACTTGTATATACAATCAATGCTTCATGATCAAGCATCGCATGTTTAGGAAGGAAAGGTAGTGGTTCAAATGAATCAATAATATCTGCATATAGGCATTGACCATTTGTATCGGTATCAACTTCTTGTATCATGATCTGATTTGGATCTGCAAGTGTAGATATTCTTTGGAAATATTCACTTCTAGCCAATAACAGTTTTGAATTGGAATCACGTATTATATAGGCCAAGCGTTGATCATCTTCTCCCATATTCAATGGTATGACAGATAAACCTATGAACCATGCAGCAACATATTGAATGATGGTATCAGGATGATTATGGGACGCAACTGTAATACGGTCTCCCTTTTGGAGTCCCACAGTATTGAAATAGGCAGCTGTTTGGCGAACTTTTCTTATGAATTCGTGATATGTGATCGAAGTTCTATTTGAATCAAGATCATAGTAAATCATGAATATATCATCAGGTGACCTTTCTGACAGATGATCCAAGAGTAGATCATGAAAAGAGCGAACGCTTGGCAAGTAATATCCATTAGTTGAACTTCTTGCATGCTTTATGTTTTCAGCCAATGTTGTTGACATTATTATTTTTTTCCAAGAACTTTCACTTGTATGAATGATAAAATAGCAATGATACCGAAGAGAACATAGGCAAGAGCCGCACCATATCCCATTGAATCTGTTTTTTCGAATGCATTGGAAAATATCAAATACACAACTGTCAATGTTGCATTGAGAGGACCACCCTTTGTCATTGTGTACATTTCCACAAAAATCTGAAGAGATTTGATTGTTGATATAACCATAACAAACAAGATGGTCGGCTTCAATAAAGGTAATGTTATTCTTCTAAAGATCTGCATAGCATTTGCACCTTGCAGGTATGCCGATTCATAGATATCCTTTGGTATAGATTGCAAACCAGCCAAAAAGAGCATCATATAATATCCGGTGGTCAACCATACATCCATCAGCATAACTGAAAATAATGCTGTTGATGGCTCTAAGAGAAAACCTTTATCACTTTGAGGCAATCCTATTATTCCAGCCAAAGCATTGATATAACCATCTTTAGCATAAAGATTCGTAAAAATCAATGTGATAACGATGATTGATGTAACTGAAGGAAGAAATAATCCTGCACGATAAAATGCAGGATACTTTGAATATTTAGAATGAAGTAGGACTGCAAGCAATAATCCACAACAGGTAGATAGAGGGACGGCACCAAATGCATATATAATTGTATTGGTCAATGCTTTCCAGAACAATGGATCTATAGCTATGGTGCAATAGTTGTCAAAACCAATAAATTCAGATGTGTTGCCAAGTGCTCTATACCGAGTAAAACTCATGTATAGAGCATATAACAATGGATATAACCAGAATATGAATAGTTTCACCAACCACGGTGAAAGAAATCCAATGGCGATATGTGATTTCTGAATTTTCATACATCGAACTTGTTCTTATGAACACAGTTCCACATTATTGTACAATGAATAGTCCTGAGGCTGATTGTAAATCACCAACGAATCTAAATCCATACATACCGGGAATAAGTCCTGAAGGAATGATGCCATAATATCTGTTTGAACTATCCATCATCACTTCCAAAGCCGCAACTTGTTGACCTCGACTATCTAAAATAAATAGTGTAGGCTGAATAGTAGATTGAATATTGGCATATATTCTTGATTGTGATTGCGCTGGGTGTGGAACTACTTCAGTTTTATATCTCATATCTTCTTCCACGGATACGGGGCCTAGAAGAATATCAGGATTAGTTCTTGGTACAAGCTTATAATTGCCAAATGAGAAATACATTATTCCTGTAATGCTTTTGATACCGGTTCCTCTCTTTAGTGCTGACTTTTCAGCTGAAGTAACGGAACCATATGACGTGGAACCATCATCAGTTTCGACTCTCATTTTTGACAATGATTCTGTTGGACCATTGTATAAAAAGCCATCAACTATGGAAAATTCACCAAAATTGGATGATCCATCCGCATTTGAATCGGTGACTATTACATCGTTGAAAGTTACAAGCATACTTTCCCATTGTTCCGCAGGAAGTGTACCTTGAGACTTTCTGGCAAAATCTATTGTATTGACGGTGATAGGTTGAATGGGGTCACCATCCATGCCTAACAATTTTGTTTCATTTGCATTAACAGAGTCAATGCTAGTGACTCCGAAATTTTCACGAACAATTCCTGATATCTGTACTTTTGAGCCTCTAGGAAATGCACGTACAATACTTGAAGGGGATGTGGTACGAATAAAAAGTCCGGAATTAGGTGTAACTCCATCTTGTACATACACTCTTGGAGCATTTACTGCAGCATTTGGAATATCTGAAGCTGAAGCTGTAACTGTACCCGTTACTGTAACTGCATACCCTTCATAAACGGATGCGCCATTTGATAATAGTCTTTCGCGAATGTCTGCGATTGTTGGCACTCTGTCAAGGACGCGATAATAGTACCCGGTTGTATCTCCTAAAGGCGATTTTAATGAAAGTCCGGATTGATCATTGACTCTTATATGCCATTTAACCAAAGAGGATCCATTGACGAGCGATATAGGTGCAGGGATCGATGCAGTCCATAATGTATCATTGATCTTTTGGGCATTGACTGAATCAACTGATTTCCCATCAAATGAATAGTAAGCTTTTACGGTACTAATTGGTAAAGCGCCTGTTTTGATTCCCATAGCTATTGGTACAATGTCTGTTTTAGATGGAAAAGCATTTACACGTGTAGAACGTACACTCGTAATAATCGGTGGTGCAGATCCCATGTCCAATTCGAGATCATCGGGCATGCCCGGAGAAATCATAAATGGCACAGGTTGTCCTAAAATTGAGTTTGAAGAAATATACCCACGTAGTTTCTTGATTTTTGTGCCTTCCGTAGGAGCAGTATATGAGCCTAATTGAACTGCATCTGTTCTGTAATGATTGGATTGATCACGTAAAAATAATTCATTTCCACTTTCATCTGTCACGATGATTGTGGTTCTTTGATTCATACCTTTAACAGAACTGATGACAGTAAGATTTGAAAATTCGACTTTCATTCCCACATATTGAGCTCCACCAACGATATTATACACCGGGCTTACAGCTTTACCCTGATTGAACATCGATACAGTGACTGATGGAGGATTTGGCAATGCAATACCATCATCAATAAATTCAACTATACCTGAAGAAATAACTTCACCTTGCGTTGTACCCAATTTGTTATTTGCCGGAAATGCAGTGATTCTTATTGGAACTTCAATCAATTGACCCTTTTTTAATCGTATGAAATTAGATGCAGTATTTGCTGTATCACATACAATTGGCATACCTGCAAATGATGTAGCTTTTTCATCTTGTAGATAAATCGCATGATTTCTATTTCCTGCAATCATGATTTTGCGAGTATCGGAAGGGAAATCAACTACAGGAGAAATAGATACAATGCCACGTATAATTACAGTATCGCCTACTTTAGATGAATTGAGAGTACCGGCATTCAAAGAATCCGATGGAATTGTCATGATATCCATGATTGATCGCTTGGAATAGTTCTGAGCAATTGCTGCTGTTGACATCAATCCAAGTATGCAAGACAGTAAGAAATAGAACATATACGAACCTTTATTTAATAATGAGAAATGTTCCGTTTTTGATTGTTCCGGTTTGAACATCTTGTACATTCACAATGTACATGCCTGTGGCAAGTGCTTGATCTGCATCGGAAATTAAGTCCCAAGCATGAATGCCACCGGAAAATTGAATATCAGAGGCATTGAATGACCCTGTCTGTGAAAACCATTGTATATCCTGTCCTTCAGATATATGTTGCTCATGTTGCAAAGTAGCAACTTTATCTCCGGCTAAAGTGAATATCGTAATCGTTGCTTTTTGTGGTAGATTATAAAAATATATTTTCCTTCCACGTTCTGCATTTGCTTTTGCATCCCATGCAGCAGAAACAGAGTAAGGATTCGGAAAAATACCTATTGCTGAAGCTGTATCAGCTTGATTGGGAATTGTACCCGGAATAATGTTTCGTTCATTTGCAAGCAAGCTTGATTCCAATGAGGGTAGACCAGCTTGTTCATCTCCATCACTGAATGCGGTCAATGTAACTGCATATTGCCAGCCATTCAACAAATCATGTAGTGGATAGACATAGTGATAAGCAACAGAATCACCTTCAAAAAACTTTGGGGAAGGATTTCCTTGATTATCAGTTATGATTATTGAAGAAAAACCATTGTCATAGAATAATCCATTATCGGACTTATCAAATGATCCAAGCATAGTCCAATCCTTGGAAGTGCTTGCAAATTGATCTGGATTATTTCTGTAAATTCTATACCCCTCAAAATTTTTCTTGTTTGTAAGTATATCTTTTGCGGATTCAGCATTATTTGACCAATACAACATGGCCTTACGATCTTGTACCTCAATCCTCATTTTGGGTGAAGGTGGGGGAGATGGCAAAATATATCGAACAATGCTTCCATCACCTTTGAGATCGATTTCAGTTGAATCAAGAACATTGTTTCCATTGACATCTGTACCATTATAAGCTCTTTGAGCCCAACTTGCATTATTGATCAGTGTCACCCTTGTTTCATCATCATTTCGCTCGGGACTTCCAGGTTTCTTCGCACATACAACAGCAAATGCGACTGTGACCGAATCACCCGGCTGTATTCTTGAAAATGGACCGACAGATAACAATTGGGAACGATTCCCAGCTTTTGCTATCAATTTTTCAGCATCACGTACTTGAACCTGATTGAGAAAAGTGGTTGAAAGTCTTCTATACTTCTCTATATCTGTCTGTGGAGATTGCAACCACTCATCGCCTCTGGTATCCTGAAATGCCCAAACATTGTAAAATGTTGCAGGTTGCACAGGCTCTGTTCCAAGAAGTCTAATGGCAGCATAATTGTCTGCCAAACCATTATCACCGGAAATATCCCATTCATACATCATTCTCATTGAATCAATCAAGGCATTCCCACCTGCCCTGTAGAAATCACCACCGCGAGGTGCTCGAATGGTTGTATTTCTTATCACCAAATCTGTCCAAAACCCTATATAAGCGCTGTCAATAGGAGTAGTTGAAACATTTTTCAATGTATAAGTCAGAATAACGAAGTAGTCGGCAAATGGAAAATTCCAAGCATAACTTTTAAAAGAAACATGAAGTCCAAGGGGATATTCATGTCCAGGAATACGCTGATTCAACTCAGGTACAAAGAGATTTGTATCGGTGAAGGTACAAACATAATCTCTGTGGCTTGTCGCTTTGGGAGAATAATAGAGATCATTAGGCAAACTTGAAGACTGAACAAGATAATTACTATCCATATTGGTGAATTCAAATCCTTGAGCCACATTCAACACTGATGAAACATCGAGAGCCGCGGTTGTAACAGCAGTAACTTGATTCCCGCCAATATTTTTGATTCCTCCAACCCATAAACCGCCCAAAAACATGTGCTCAATTCCGCTTCCACGAGGATATTCACAAGATGGAATCTTCGGCCAAGCGGCAAATCCGGTACCAATTGTACCGAAACTACTGATTGATAATCTGATGTTTCCGACATCGGTTATCATTCTTTGTTCACCGTTTCCGGAAAGCAGTGGAGAATGACTAAACAATATCAAAAGAAAAAGGAGTGTTTTCATTGAATTCAATGGATTTGGGAACTTAAAAATACTGAATTGACATAAGTATTCCTTGGTATAATTGCGTTTTTTAAAGATATGTTTCCCACATATCGTCATAATCCATCAAGGAATATTCAATTTTATTAGAATTTGATAATCTCTGAATAAATTCGCCATTTTCAGTGTTTGGTCACAGAGGTAAATTTTGGTATTTTTACATCATTGTTTTTACTGATATTTTCAACCAGATCATGATACCTTTGACAGCTACTTCGACCCTTGAACGGGTTCATACCGTCCGCCAGAATAAAATCATGAAAGAACTCATGGATAAAGACACAACCGTGATGTTCGAAGATCCTCTGGAAAATGATATGGTCCTGAATATGGGACCACAACATCCTGCAACGCACGGTGTATTACGTGTATTGCTCCGTCTTGATGGTGAAACCATTGTAAAATGTGTTCCTGAATTAGGATATCTCCATAGAGGATATGAAAAACTTGCAGAGGCAATGACATATCATGAGTTCATTCCTCATACTGACAGGCTCGATTATATGTCTCCCATGTCCAATAATATGGGTATCGCATATTCAATTGAACGAGCCATAGGAATTGGAGCACCTGAACGCGCACAATGGATTCGGGTACTATTATGCGAAATGGCTAGAATTAGTTCTCATTTGATGGCAATGGGAGCAACCTGCATGGATGTTGGTGCTCTAACCTTGTTTTTGTGGACATTCACAGAAAGAGAAAAGCTTTATGATATATTTGAATTGATCTGTGGAGCTCGTTTCACCACAAGCTTTTCTCGTATTGGTGGAATAGCAAATGATATTTCTCCTGATGTATTGAAACTGATCAGAGAATGGGTGAATCAATTCCCTGATAGATTGAAAGAATCCGAAGGATTGGTCAATCGGAATCGCATCTTCATCGAGCGCTTGGCCGGTGTAGGCTATATGCCTGCCGACAAAGCAATTGGATTGGGTCTCACGGGTCCTTGCCTTAGAGGCTCAGGAATCAATTTTGATTTACGAAGAGATATGCCATACTGGGTTTATGATAAATTAGATTTTGATGTCATAACTCATAATGATTGCGATACCTGGGCACGCTATATTGTAAGAGTTCAGGAAATGAAAGAATCTGTGAAGATCATCCATCAGGTATTGGATAATCTTCCAAAAGGTCCTGTTTTAACAGATGATCCTAAACATGTACTTCCACAAAAAGCGCATATCTATACCAAAATGGAAGAGTTGATCAATGATTTCATGTTGATCAATTTCGGAGCAATGCCTCCGATAGGTGAAACCTATACAGCGATTGAAGGTCCCAAAGGTGAACTTGGTTTCTTCATTGTTTCCGATGGAACCGGCCATCCATGGAAATTGAAAATTCGCTCACCCTCATCATCCAATTTGCAAGGATTAAAGTTCATGTCGGAAGGGTCAATGGTTTCAGACATTGTCGCAATCATTGGTTCTGTTGATCCTGTGATGGGTGAAGCTGATAAATAATCTTAAGATGTAATAATACAAGGCAGGCATTGTGCCTGCCTTTTTCATATATGGCATTTTCAACATGAAATTCTCTTGCATCATACCTGCAGCGGGCAAAGGAAATCGTTTCGGCTCATTGATTCCGAAACAATTCCTTCATGTGCAAGATGCTATGATCATAGAACATGCGATACATTCCATCATTGTAGGATTTAAAACAGCAGGAATTGAACCGCTATCTTTAGTCATTCCATGTGATAACGAGTATCAAGATTCAATTTATACATGTTGCATCAAGTACCTACCAGAACATGCATTTGCAATGGTTGGAGGTGGTGACACCAGGCAAGCTTCAATTCTTAAAGCGACACAACATTCTTTAATATTGGATTCGGATATTGTTTGTATTCATGATGCGGCACGTCCGTTTATTCCACCCTCGGTAATGCATAATCTGATATCTGCATCCCAAGATCATGATTGCATCATTCCTGTATTGGATATTATCGATACCTTGAAAGAAGTTGATCAACACTCTGTACTTACTACTTTAGATCGGAATCGGTATAAACTTGCCCAGACTCCTCAGTTTTTTAAGACTAAGAACTATCTCGATGCTTTGCAATTGTTGGATAATCAGACAACATTTACAGATGATTCTTCTCTAATGGAGCATGCCGGTTATAGAGTTCAGACCGTGCAAGGGAGTGATATCATGAAGAAAGTCACACATCCTTATGATCTTGAATTAGCTGAATTACATGCACGTTTGATAAAGGATATTCATGAATAATACTTTGCGGATTGCATTAATTGGTGGCAATAGTAAAGTAGGCTCTGCCATTTCGCGTTTACTTGAAAAAGAAACAGATTGGCAATTGCATGTCTATTCATCAACATTACAGCAATCAGTTTCTGATAGAATTTTCTGCAAGCATATTGAATATGCAGATATCAAGAAGCTAAAAGAAGAATTCATTGAAATTCGACCAGACTTCATCATTAATACAGCAGCCATGACAAATGTTGACGGATGTGAAATACAAAGACAAGAAGCTTGGTTTTCGAATGTTACATTTGTTGAACAATTAGCAAGACTATCTCTTATTGTTGAGAGCCATTTGATTCACTTTTCAACGGATTATGTGTTCGATGGTACTAAGGGACCATATACAGAACAAGATCAACCAAATCCAATCTGTTATTATGGTAAATCTAAATTGGCAGGAGAAAATGCAGTACTTAAATCACATTTCAATAATACCGTTATACGAACTAATGTTGTTTACGGTTTAACAACCAATGATCAATCGGATTTCGTTCAATGGGTTATCAAATGCCATGAAGCCAAAAAAACAATGAATATAGTTGATGACCAATTATCCAATCCAACTTTGACCGATGATTTGGCTTTGAGCGTCAAACGAATCATCGAAAAGAAACGATGTGGTCTATATCATATCGGTGGCAATACATATTGCAATAGATATGAATTTACATTGGAGATAGCAAAGATTTTTCATTTGGATGAATCACTCATTGCTCCAATACAAACTCATTCACTGAATCAAAAAGCAAAACGACCACTTCGAGGTGGACTCATCAATCTCAAAGCTCATACTGATCTTGGAATCCAATATAGTACGATACAAGAAGGTTTGGTCAGATTGCGACATAACATGCATGCATTTAATCAAGAGTAAAACATGAAAATTCTCATTTGTGGATCCGGTACAATGGGGAGAGGAATTGCCCTTGCATCTATACAATCGGGCCATGCCGCCTTTGTATATGATGCTTTCCCTGAAGCTTTAGGAAAAGCCAAAGCTTTTATCGATAGCCAAATTGACAAAAGTGTTTCTAAAGGTTTGTTTTCTCAAGAACAAGCAGCGAAATTAAAGGATTCATGTATGTATCTAGAATCTCTAGATGAACATGTACAACAAGCAGATATAATCATAGAAGCCATCATTGAATCCAGCGATGCAAAAGAAGCATTGTTTACAATGATTGAACAAGCGGGCCTTCGTGAAGGTACCATATTGGCAACAAATACATCCTCATTGTCTGTCAATGTTCTTTGCAAGCAGAGAAAGTATCCCTCATCTTTTATAGGATTGCATTTCTTTAATCCTGCTCACATAATGAAATTGGTTGAGATAGTAAAAACACCTTCGACAGATCATTCTGTTTTGGATACAGCATTGAACTATTGCATATCTCTCAATAAAGTACCTGTCATTGCAAAAGATGTACCCGGTTTTATAGTAAACAGAGTTGCTCGAAACTATTATAATGAAGCAATGCGAATTGCAATGGAACAAGCTGCATCTATCGAACAAATTGATACCATCATGAAATCTGCAGGTTTCAAAATGGGTCCTTTCGAATTGATGGATTTAATTGGAAATGATATCAATTTGGAAGTTACAAAGTCAGTGTTTGCTCAATATTTCAATGATCCACGTTTTACACCCTCTCTGATGCAACAAGACTATGTAAATGCAGGTCTCTATGGAAAAAAATCCGGATCCGGATTTTATGATTATGAATAATTACTTTTAAAATATCAAGGAATCAATATGAATATTATTGTAATCGGCGCAGGCACTATGGGAAATGGCATAGCTCATGTCTGTGCACAAAATGGTCATACCGTATCATTGGTTGATATTAATGATACAGCGTTGCAAAAAGGATTGGCAACAATTTCAAGTAATTTGGAACGACAAGTAAAAAAAGAATTATTGACCTCTGAAGATAAAACAGCCATTATTGGCAGAATTACTCCTACAACAGATCTACAAGCTGCAGCATCAACTGCTAATCTCATCATTGAAGCTGCATCTGAACAGCAACACGTGAAAGTGTCTTTGTTTCAAGCAGCTCAGCAAACTGCAGCTGCTGATTGCATATTTGCTTCAAATACTTCTTCAATTTCAATAACTGAATTAGGATCAGCAACAGATAGACCAGATAGATTCATTGGAATGCATTTCTTTAATCCTGTTCCCATAATGAAATTATGTGAAATCGTAAGAGGATACGCAACTTCTGATGAAACATATCAGATGATTTTTGAACTTGCAAAGCAATTAGGGAAAGTACCTGTCACCGTGCAAGATTATCCAGGATTCATTTCCAATAGAATCCTTATGCCCATGATCAATGAAGCAATCTATTGCCTAATGGAAGGAATAGCTTCAGCTGAGGATATTGATACAGTTATGAAACTTGGAATGGCTCATCCTATGGGACCATTGACACTGGCTGACTTCATAGGTCTAGACGTATGCCTATCAATCATGGAAGTACTACATTCAGGATTGGGTGATAGTAAATATCGTGCTTGTCCTCTATTACGCAAAATGGTCGCAGCCGGACATTTAGGACGTAAAACAGGCAAAGGTTTTTACGACTATACGCAATCTTAATGAAAGCAATTGTTCAAAGAGTATTGTCATCATCAGTTTTAATTAATGGTAGCATGCATGCTACTATTGATCAAGGTATGTGTGTTTTGGTGGGTTACTGTAAAGATGATGATACGTCGGTAAATATATGGCTTGTTGAGAAGCTTTTAGGATTACGAATATTCGAAGACAATCACAACAAAATGAATTTGTCATTGCAAGACATTGATGGATCACTATTAATCATTCCAAACTTTACCTTGTGCGCAGATATACAAAAAGGACATAGACCCAGCTTTTTTGGTGCAGAGTCTCCGGATAAAGCTGAACAATTGTTTCAAAATCTATTGTCAATTTTGACCGATAAGTACCCAAAGGTGCACTCAGGAGTGTTTGGAGCTGATATGAACGTTGAGATTCAGAATAATGGTCCTGTTACTCTCATTTTTGAACGCTAATCAATGACAGAACATATACATCATGATTTAACTCTTTCAACGGGTTTTAAAACTCCCATTCATATTGAGAGATATTTCATCGTTGATGAACACACTGACTGTTCTTTGTATCCGGATCATATAGCTAAACACAATCCTCATATTATTGGGGATGCAACTAATTATTTGTTTGTATCGGAAGCATTGCGAAGTGCTATCACATATTCCGGAAATAGTGTTTCTATTGTTTCGGAAACTGAAACACATGCAATCGTACGTAGTGAAGCAGGTAAAAATTGGCATGATTTCGTAATGGAAATGCTGAATGCAAACTTATTTGGCATTGAAAATCTAGCACTCATACCAGGAACGATTGGAGCCGCACCGGTTCAAAATATCGGAGCATATGGAAAAGAAGTTGCTGATAATATTGTCTCAGTTCATTGCTTGAGTATTGCTACAGGTGAGAAATATGTCTTTTCCAAGGAAGATTGTCAATTTTCATATAGAAATAGCAAATTCAAAAGACATAAATGTTCAAATATCCTAATAACACACGTTGATTTTATTCTCAGTAAAATTCAATATCCGGTAGCTAATTATCCTGATGTTGAACGATACTTCACTGAAAAAGGGATAATCAACCCTTCTTCTCATGATATTGCCGCTGCGATAATTGCAATAAGGAAAAATAAATTACCGGATCCATTAACGATAGGAAATGCCGGAAGTTTTTTCAAAAATCCAGTTGTTTCGATTGATGTATATCAAGCACTGCTGCAAGAATATCCATTATTACCTTCATACCATGTTGATGAGCATACAGTAAAGATACCTGCCGGTTGGTTAATTGAGAGATCCGGACTCAAAGGATATCGATATAAAGGCGCCGGTGTCCATGATAAACAAGCTCTTGTTCTTGTGAATTCACATAATGCTTCTGGTAAGGATATTTATGAATTGTCACTATTGATTCAGCAACAGATTCTTGAAAGATTTGGAATCATGTTAGAACCTGAAGTAAATATTCTATTGTGAGTTCAAGATGATAGTATTAAAATTTGGTGGCGCAGTTCTCAATGAGCAAATTGGTTTTTTGTCGATGGTTGATATCGTCAAACAGAGTACTGATAAATGCATCATTGTCATTTCAGCATTTTCCGATATTACAAGATCTCTTGATTCCTCAATGCAATTAGCTCTTAAAGGGAATATTGATTCAGCTATGAACATCATTGAAGATGTAATGACTTATCATAGGAATTTAGCCACTTCATTATCGATTTCAGCGACTGTATTGGAAAACTGTTTTCTTCAAGTTGATTCATTGTTGAAGAGATTGCTAAAGGGAATATCATTAACTAGGGAGATTAGTGCCAAAACACGAGACCTGTTTCTTTCACAGGGGGAAGAGATTGCAGTTGCCTTCATAAAAGAACTATTCATTTCAAAGAATATCGAATCTCATGTACTTGATGCTAGGAAGATTATTGTCACCGATAACATTCATGGTCATGCTAAACCAATTGAATATCACATACAATATAGATTGCAAGAAGATGTGATTCCGTTGTTTGAACAACATAATGTCATGATTATTGCCGGATTCATTGGTTCGAATGAGCATGGTGAAACAACAACAATGGGATATGAAAGTTCGAACTTGACTGCCTCGGTTTTAGGTAGCATATTACATGCCGATGAAATTCAAATATGGACTGATGTAGCAGGAATAAGAAGTGTTGATCCAAAACTCTGCGCAAACAATATTCCAATTCGGAAAATATCATTCAATCTTGCAAATATATTGGCCAATAATGGTTCAAAATTACTCCATCATTGGATGATTGATTTACCAAAGAAATACAATATTCCTGTTTCTATTCGCAATGCTTATGACAGCAATGGTGAATATACACTCATCAATGATGAAGAAACATCCACAATACCAACCATTTTCATCGTAATTGATTCAAAGCCATTACATTCACAAGCACTTCTGACAATCATAACAACAAATAGTGATATTATTCATTCACTGTATAAGTATTGTGCAAGTAAAGTGAATCATCAGATTCAACTTTCAACATTTATTACTCCTTATCTTCATACATTGTCATTGAATGACTCATTAGTACAAGATATAATTGAACGGTTACATAATTTCATTGAGGACAAACATGAAACATCATCATGAGTCACCTGATCGAGCTACAATGCCGGTTCAGGGCAATACATATACAGTTAGCAGAGAAGGGAAGGAATTGTTTACTGCACTTATTGCAGACTATAAACCTGCTTCATGTTGGGCAGATGTTGAAGTAGTATCGGCAAAAGCGGGATTTGAAGAATATTATCCTCAGAAATCAAAGATGCGTTTAAAAGTAGCGATGTATTCATTTGAACAAGAATAACATTACAAGCTTTTTAAACATGTATCAACAATTGAGCATACTTGAAGTCGAATAGATTCTACTTGTTCATTGGCTTGAACTACAAATATCCTGCGATTAGCATCTTCAGCTATTTTTAAATACCCCTCTTTTGTTTTCTTAAAAAATTCTTCACCTGATTGTTCCATGCGATCTGGTGATGATTTCTTATCGGTAGATCGAAAACCTGCCCTCAAAGCAGCATCCTCAACAGGCAAATCGAAGATAAATGTAATGTCCGGTACCAATCCATTTATTGCAAATGCATTGATCAAGTGAATATCATTTACAGGTAATCCTCTCCCATATCCTTGATAAGCAACAGATGAATCAATATATCTGTCACAAATTACTATGGATCCTTGTTTTAGGGCCGGTCGAATTACTTTACTAACCAATTGTGCTCTTGCTGCTGTAAACAGCAATAGTTCACTTCTTGGGTCAATCTCTTCTTTTGAATCAAGCAATAATGTACGTATCTGTTCAGAGACAATATTACCACCCGGCTCACGCAAAACAAGTATCGTATGCCCTTTATCCTCTAACCAATCTTTTAAATAGGATATCTGTGTTGATTTACCACTTCCGTCTATTCCTTCAAATGTGATGAACATAATTAGTTACTCCCGGAAATAATCAATACAAATTCACCCTTTGCAGGACTATCTTGGAGTGCAGCAAGAATTTCTTGTGGTAGTCCTCTATAGGATTCTTCAAATCTTTTTGTGATTTCTCTTATCAAATACATCGGTCTAACTTGTAATTGCGTGTTATTATGTAATTCTTCCATCAAATTCACTATTCTATGTGGACTTTCATAAACAATGATGGTATGATTGATATTCGCCAATTTATCAATAAAGATAGATCTTCCTTTTTTATGTGGAGGAAAACCCAAGAAAGTCCATTCATCGCATGAATAACCACTTTGCAATAATGCAGGTATCAAAGCAGTTGCGCCCGGTAAAACATGATATGGAATGTTCTCTTCAATTGCAGTTTGTATAAGCAAACTACCCGGATCTGAAATGCCTGGTGTTCCGGCATCTGAGACATAACAAACTCTCGATCCTTTCTTTACTTCAGAACATAGAAAGATACTTGCTTCTTTCTCATTATGTTCTCTACATGAATACAATCTTTGAGGAGTGATGGAATATTGCTTGAGTAATTGTCCGGTGACACGCGTATCTTCACAGGCAATTATTTCAGCAGTTGAGAGAAGACGCAATGCTCTGATGGTCATATCTTCAAGATTTCCAATTGGAGTGGGAATCAAATATAATCCAGGTTCATATGTGGATTGTTCTTTACTCATAAAATTCGGGTAGATTGCGTCTTAACGATATCTCCTTTGCGAAGATCTCTGAAAAATGACTGAAGCAACCTTGAGGATTCATCTTCCAATGTTCCAAAATGAATCGAGCATCTATGATTGAGTCTTGAGTCAGTTAATAATTCATATAAAGAAGTTACGGCTCCAGATTTTGAATCCTTACATGCAATATACACATTGGGAATACGGGCTAAGATTATTGCACCTGCACACATTGAACATGGCTCCAGCGTTACAAATAACGAACAATCATGCAATCTTCTTGACTTCAACTTTGTTGATGCTTCTTGAATTGCGAGTAATTCAGCATGGAATAAAGGATTTTGTTCACGTTCAGTGAGATTATGTGCCTTGGCGATGATTTTTCCATCATGTACAATGACTGCCCCAATTGGAACTTCTCCAATTTCATATGCATTTTGGGCTTCATGTAAAGCTTGTTGCATGAATGATATGCGTAGTTGATCATTCACAAAAATAGTATCCCTAAATGATCCGGATATTCTACTTTTTCTAATACCAATCCTTCCGGAGCGGCCAATGGAGCTCGTTTTTTGGTTGCAATTCTTTCGGGATTATGTAGTAATTGCTTGATTTCTTCACTTGTCAGCGTCCCTCTTGAATATTCCAGCATGGCTCCAACTATAGAGCGTACCATCCCATAGACAAATCTATTTGCACCAATGCGTAAAACAAATGTTGAATCATTGATTTGTTGCCAAGCGCAGTTTCTGACATTGCAAATATAAGAGAGAGTAGAAGGATTTTTTTTTGAAAAAGATGTGAAATCATGTTCACCGGCGAAAAGTGTATTTGATGATTTCAGTTTTTCGACCGAGAATGGATAGGGATAAAAAGTAGCGAAATGTCGTTCAAAAACAGATTCATGATTTGTCAATGTATAGGAGTACTCACGATATACCGCATCTCTTGTGCAATGGAACGATGTATCTGCCAAGCAATGAGAAATGATACGGACATCTTTTGGTAACCTGCTATTTATTGCCCTTACCACTTTGGAATCTGGAACAGAGAATACTTCATCGGTGGTTTTGAAATGTGCTACTTGACCTTTTGCATGCACTCCGGCATCAGTTCTGCCTGAACCCAATACATGAATATCATGTCCGGTTAAGCGATACAGTGCTTGTTCAATCACATGCTGAATCGACAAACCATTCTTTTGCCTTTGCCATCCTGAATAGTTGGTTCCATCATATTCAACTTTAAGTACATGTGTTATTCGTTTTGACATGCTGTATCAAATGACTGATAATTGAAGATAGCCATTACTAAGCTGAGGTTCATCAAGCAATGTCGAAATCACTGTTCCTGATTCATGATCTAACTGATCTAGTTGAACAACATATGGTTGCATGTTCAAGAATTGCGAACCGCGGAATTGAACACGAACATAGTTCTCAGTCCAACCTTTCCAAAGACCGGTTGAATGATCAAATGATTCAGGTATAACTTTATGACATGATCCAATTTGTGATTCATAGAAAGCACGTCGCTTTGAATCAGATAATGCTCGCAATCGAGCATTTCTAAGCTTTCTAATTCTTATCGGGATTGGATCATCATATTCTGCAGCCGGTGTATTATCTCTTTCTGAATATGTAAACACATGAAGATAAGAAAAGGGAAGTTGTTCAATAAATGAGAATGTATCTTCATATTCTTGATCTGCTTCTCCGGGAAAACCAACGATTACATCTGCACCAATGCATGCATGAGGCATCAATTGTTTGCAAAGAATGAGATTTTCATAGTATTTGGAAATCTTATATCTACGTTTCATTCTCTTCAAAACTGATTGAGAACCACTTTGCAAAGGCATATGCAAGTGAGGAACAATCTTGTTAGATGAGGCTATTAATCTTAATAATGATTCATTGACAAGATTGGGTTCAATTGAACCAATGCGAAATCGAGCTTTCGTATCAAAAGATTCTATGAGATTCAATACATCAAAGAAAGTGGCATCATCATGAGAATAGTCACCAAGATTTATACCTGAAAGTATGATTTCGTGATATCCTTGTTCTTCCAATTGACGTATTCTCTTTGGAATCTCCGAAATATCCAAGCTTCTGCTTTTTCCTCTTGCAAGTGGAATGGTGCAAAAGCTACAACTATAATCACAACCATCCTGAATCTTCAAAAAAGCCCTCGTTCTGCTATCCTCATCTGCTGACTGCGAAAATGAGAACATTGCTTCATCAACAGATGAAACATGTAATTCGGGTATATTTCTCTTTGAATAATCAGTGATAATTTGATCAATACGGAGTTTATCGGATGTTCCAATCACAGCATCAACACCCGGTATTGTTGCAATTTCATCGGATTTTAATTGTGCATAGCATCCTGTAACGCCAATGAAAGCTTGTGGTGAGACATTCTGAATTTTCCGAATGATTTTTCGACATTCAGCATCCGCATTTTCAGTCACTGTGCATGTATTGATTATAACTGCATCTGTGTCATTCCCGAAGGGAACAATCTCATAGCCCAACTTTTCATATTGATCCCGTAATTGAGATGTTTCTGAATAATTGAGTTTGCAACCGAGTGTATGAAAAGAAATCCGCATTTTCAGTAGATTATAGATATAATACTTTGCAAAAATACTGAATTATGGAGTCCTTTCCATGAAGATGGATATCATTGGTAAGACATATACACTCGATTTTATCGTAGACCCTACAATGACAGCAAGACTAGATTCTATTGAAATCCATAAAGTATGTTCAACTGTCACAATGACCTACTTTGCCGAATTGGCCTCCAGGAAAGCCATAGAGCCATATTTTGAGTCATCCGAAAATGCCATTGGCGGAGGAATCAACTTGCAGCATAAAGGTATGGCTGCTATTGGGGAACAAGTGTCGATGACTGCCACAATCACGTCATTCGACGGAAAAATCCTTATTTGTGACATTGAAGCAAGAATATTAGGATCAGAAATTGTCCTTTGCAAAGGTTCACAAACCCAGATTGTACTCAATAATGAGATAATTGAACAGTTGATCGAAACAGTGTATCTACGCAATGTATCACAATGAAAATGCTGATTTCTCGTGCATTTCTCTATGATCTGGATGCGCAATGTCAATCAATGCTTTGCATCGCTGTTTAATGTTTTTTCCATATACATCAGCTATACCATATTCCGTTACGATAGAATGAGCATGAGCTCGAGTTGTTACAATACCTGCACCTTGCTTCAATGTGGCTACTATTTTACTCTCTCCATTTGCAGTGAATGAAGGCATTGTAATGATAGGTTTCCCATTTTCTGAAAGGGAAGCTCCTCGAATAAAATCCATTTGACCACCAACACCTGAATATATGTGTCTCCCAATGGAATCAGCGCATATTTGACCGGTCATATCAATTTCAATTGCACTATTTTTTGCAACAACATGCGGATTCCTACGAATGACATTTGTGTCATTTACATAAGCAATATCCAAGAAAACAACCGAAGGGTTATCATGAACGAAATCATATAATTTCTTGCTACCCATTACGAATCCCGTGACAATTTGGACAGGTAAGATACCTTTCTTCAACAATTGCGGTACCTTACTCAAAAAGACGGGCATATATTCAGCTCTACCATCCGAAACTGCTTCTCTTATGTTTTCACCTATAAAAAAGGCATTTACAGTAAAATGTCACGACATTTCAGGATGTGCATAAGGGGCAGCCCCTTCTGTATGCAATTGTACAATTTCCACTGCTTCCAATCGATATGCATGTTCCATCATTGCATCAATCAAACAATGCGGTGCTGCAGCCACACTGTGAATAAAAACACGATCATGTGAATGAAGGTTTGCCAAAGCTTCAAATGCTGATTTCAATTACATTTTTTGATCCGGCTATGAGTATAAGTTGTGGTCAATTATGTAATTTTGAGACAAATCACAAAGAGATTTTCATCTCCAAAGCATGCAAACAGTCAGTTATGAGGCCTATATGATTAAAGCAGTCATTTTTGATCTAGATAATACTCTCGTTGATTTCATGGCAATGAAACAACAAGCAATTGATGCAGCAATCAATGCAATGATCGATGCTGGTTTGAATCTTACAAGCTCGCAATTGCATGGCCATATCAAAACTATTTATGATGCCCAAGGTATTGAATATCAACGTGTCTTTGATGAGCTTCTCACTCAGCAACTTGGATATTTGGATTATCGCATTTTGTCTGCTGGAATTATTGCATACAGAAGAGCAAGAGAGGCAGCTCTTAAACCATATCCACATGTTACCGCCACATTAATGTCATTGGTTAAATGCAATATAAAATTGGGAGTCGTTTCCGATGCGCCTGCACGAGAAGCTTGGCTCAGATTATGTCATATCAATTATCATCATACATTTGATGCAGTTGTGACCTATGATGATACAGGAGAAAGAAAACCAAGTCCGGTACCATTTCTTACAGCATTGAAAAAGTTGGATATTGCCCCTGAGCATGCAATCATGGTTGGTGATTGGGTTGAACGCGACATGGTTGGCGCCAAGAATGTGGGAATGCATACAGCTTTTGCTCAATATGGTGATTCATTCGGTAATCAAGACGTGAAAGCCGACTATATTTTGGAAGATATTTCTCAATTGCTCAGCATAGTTGCCGATCATAATTCATAATGCTCATTCATGACATTTAAGAATACAATATTTCGTTTTTTAGGTGAACATGCTCCACCACTGATGATAACAATCGTTATTTGCGGTGTGGCTCTTATCATTTTTTCTTTATCTCTTGTAACAAAGACTTCAATTGATAAAGGCGAACAGCTCAATACAGAAGTTTTAAAAGACTCCGTCAAGATATATAGAAACAAGTTCAGCATACCTCATATAATAGCTAAAAATGAACATGATGCATTCATTGCAATGGGTTATGTTCATGCACAGGACAGATTATGGCAAATGGATATAGCAAGGCGTGCAGGTAAAGGGAGATTATCTGAAGTTTTCGGTGATAAAGCATTGGCATCAGATAAATTTATGCGCATCATGAACCTTTCTGAACTAGCGGATAAATTGTATGCATCCTCAAGCAAAACCACAAAGCAAATTTTGGAAGCGTATAGCTCAGGCATCAATGTATTTTTAACCAGTAATGCTGACAAATTGCCATTTGAATTCGGTGCATTGAGTTATTCTCCGGAACCTTGGACTCCTTCTGATTGCTTGATTATCATGAGATTGATGGCAATTGAAATGAATATGAGTATGTGGACAGAACTTGCATTTGGTAAAATTGCTGACAAGATAGGTATAGCAGCTGCCATGTCTCTTTTACCACAACAAACTCCCGGAACAGTCTATCAATATGATAATGATAGAATGATCAATGAAGATCAAATAGAGGAATTATCCAAGAATTCGGATGATTATTTGAATGGATTTTCAACTATAGCCACATCCATGCTCTATGAAGGACGAACATTCTTGGGTTTTTCCGGAGATGGAATCGGAAGCAATGCATGGGTCATGAGAACATCCCCAAAAGGGAAGCCATCATCGGTCATTTTGGCGAATGATCCACATTTAAAGCTTTCTTTACCAGCCAGATGGTATCAAACCCATATAACTTGCCCAGGTTTTAATGCTATTGGAGCGACAATCCCTGGTTTGCCATTGATTATTTCAGGAAGAAATGATCATAGCACATGGGGAATAACCAATATGATGAATGATGATTTTGATTATTTCTTTGAGAAAGTAGATAAATCAAATTCAAATTTCTATTTCAATGAAGATGGAAATCGTGTGAAGTTTACATATAAACGCGATACTATTCTCATAAAAAATGCTGAACCTATCATCTATGACATACGATATACAAAACGATCAGCAGTCATATCTGATGCCCCGCCTACAGGAATGGTCAAAAATATTCAATTCAGAAAAAGCAAATTCGATGATTATTGTCTTACATATTTGTGGACAGGCACAAATATGTCTGACGAAATACTCGGTGTATACAAAGTCATGAAGTCCAAATCTTGGTCTGAATGCAAAAAGGGATTCGATTTATGGTGTGCCCCTGCGCTCAACTTTTTATATGGAAATTCACAAGGGGTGATAGCATCGGCGACAATTGGAATGATACCAAAAAGACAAGATAAGAATAATCCTAATTTACCTTCCCCTGGATGGAAGAAGGGGTATGCATGGAATGGTGTATATACATCATCCATGTTACCATCGCATTCATTTGCCGCAAATGATCATTCACGAAGATTCATAGTAACGGCAAATAATCCTCTTCAATCAAGACCTGCTTTTTATCATTCGGCATTATGGGAGTCTTCATCCAGAGCAGAACGATTGCATCAGGCATTAAATGAATTCGACGAATATGATGTACGGGATGCTCAATTTCTTCAGATGGATGTATATTCCGCTTATGCAAAGCAAATAAAAGACTCCATCATACCCAGATTGATTGCAAAGAAGAGATATTTGTCACCAAATGCCAAGAAAGCACTTGAAAAGTTAAAGAATTGGAAATGTTTCATCACGAATCAAGATGTAGAACCAACCATTTATACCTTATTTCTCGAAGAATATCATCGTTCCGTTTTTGAGGATCAGTTAACAAGACCATTTATGGCATTGTATAATATCATAACCAATGTTCCCACAAGAATATTGCTTCATACCCTTCATGATCCTGAGTCCAAGTGGAGTAATTGGATGGATGATGTAAGAACAAAAGGTTTAAAAGAAGATCGCTCTGAAATCATCTACAGATCATTTGTAAGAGCAATAAAACGTGGTGACAGCATATTTGGAACCACTGATATTCGAACATGGAAATATGGAAAATTACATTCGTTGACTTTAGAACATTTATTTTCAGCCAATTCTTTGCTTTCACCAATTGTCACGCATGGACCTTTTCCCCATGGTGGCAATAATACCACACTTAATAATGGTTCATGGTCATTCAATGATCCATTCAAACAAACTCTTGGAGCATCTGTTCGCATCATTTCAGACATGAGAGACACAATGGTATATTGCGTTTTACCGGGCGGAGTATCAGGCGAACCACTTAGTTCGCATTATAGTGATCAAGTTCAATTGTGGTTGAATGGTGGATATATTGCTTTGTCGTCCACACCAACAGTACATTCTGATTTTACCTTGTTTTCAACGTTACTTCCAAAGCCCAAAGATGAATGAGTTTTTCGTTGATACTAAGAAATATCCCAAACCAAGAAGTAGGCATCATAATGCGGCAAATGTCTATTTCCCATTGCAACAATTGGAGAAGACACCAAAGTACTATCCACCTATCATTACTACTATAAACTGGAATGATATTTTTTCCAATGGAATGCCTCCTCATATTTTGGATATTGGTTGCGGATGGGGTTCATTCCTTTTCAATTATGCAACATCTCACCCTGAATCAAATATTTTAGGCATTGAGATACGTAAAATCCTAACTGACTGGATAAACGAAGTCATCAAAGGTGAACATATACACAATGCTCATGCATTATGGTATTCACTCCCAAATGGCTTGCCCTTCCTGGAAGATTCATCTATTGATGCATTTTTTTCGTTTTTTCCTGATCCCTGGGTCAAGAAAAAGCATCATAAACGCAGAGCATTCTCTAAGGAATTGATTCAAGAGATGTTTCGTTTGTCAACGGATAATGCTAAACTATACATCATGACCGATGTACCTGAAGTTGCTGAATATCAAATTGCTTTATTGAACACATTCCCAATGATTACCAATGTTTATGCTGAATTCATTGGAGATATTGATCCTGACTGGAATATGATTCTTAATGATCTTAATACTGATGTATCCGGTTCTACATGGGATCTTGCGAACACAGATCAAGAAATCTTTTCAAAGAAAAAGAATATTTCTTATTTGAGATTGACTTATTCGATTCGAAGCATATGATGACCTCGGTTAATATTCTTGATTTCTTTGAGCATCAGCCTCTTACTTCATCGCTCATTCTCTTTGCTTATCAAACAGGTTGGTTCCCGATGGCTGATGATGAAGATGGAGATATATACTGGCATTCACCTGAAAGAAGAGCGATTATACCTCTTGAAAAGGATTATTTAAAAACATCGCTTTTAAAGTCATTCTCAAATTCAGGATGTACATTTACCATCAATACCAATTTTCAACATGTAATTGAGCAATGTTCGAATAGAACAACAACATGGATAAATGCAGACATCATTTCGGTTTACTGCGACCTTCATCAAAGAGGATATGCACATTCGGTTGAGGTCTGGAAGAATAATGAGATTGTAGGAGGTTTATATGGTGTTTCCATTGGATCGGCTTTTTTTGGTGAGTCCATGTTTAGTCATATAAGCAATGCATCCAAGCATGCATTTGTATTTTTGTACGAACAATTGCTGACTAAGAACTTTTCGCTTCTAGATTCACAGTATATCAATGATCACACGCAATCACTTGGTGCAATTACAGTTTCCCGAAAAGAGTATTTGGAAATGCTGACAAAAGCAGTACATAGAAGTGATATTCATTTCATTTAAGTGCTATGAGAACAATAACTATTGAGAGTAATGGTAGGCTGGAACGAACAGCAATCTATCTGAATGGTGAGCAAGTCACTGGAGTTAGAGAACTTCTCATATCTATTGATGAAGAAGGTACATTTAATTCCATCATTTCATTCATTGATGGCCGAGGCATACAAGTTACCAAGCAACTATTCACAGACGACATTTCGCAATTACAAAGAAAAGACGCTGCATTTACTTCTGAGGAATCTTCTCAGTTACAGTCATTTAGCATTGAAAGTGATGGTGAATTAGAACAAACATCGCTATTCATAAATGATGAATTTGTTGAAGGTGTAATATCAATCATGATTCATATAAAAATTGAAACTTCCCAACCTTCATCCTCGTTACTCTCATTGTTTAAGAAACATCGCAATGTTCATCAAAATCTCTTTCAGACTGAAATAGTCTTTAGAAATTCTGATGGAACGCAGTCAGTTGAAACCATTTTCTGAGGAATATTATGTCCGCATTCATTAAACATACATATGCATTGCTCTTTTTATGCATGCTTTCCTTCATTGTGATACCTGTTACAATTGAAGCTAGATCCGGTTTTGGTAGGGGAGGCGGGAGATCATTCGGTTCGAGATCATTTGGTGGCAATCGTTCCTTTGGTTCTTCAAAAAGGAATTCATTTGGTTCCTCACGTAGTTTCTCCAGTGGCAGAGGTTTCCGCTCAAGTGCTACAGGTAGATTTGCAAATGGACAGCAATATAGAATGCGATATGGCACCCCCCGCAAAACATCCTCAATGAATATCAATCAAAATGGATCAAATAGAAATTATACCATGCATTCATATGGAGGTTTGGGTGATGGTTTCATGACCGGCTATTTGCTTGGTTCTATACCATGGTATTGGCATACGCCTTTTCATCCGGCATTTTATTATTCGCGCCCTGTCATTGTGGATGGGACCAATGGGGCAAAAGAAGTCTATCCGGGAACCTTCTCATTTGGCTCGATAATAATGGCGATCATACTTATAAGCGGAGTTGGTTTTGTGATTTATGCTCTGTTTTTTAGAAAAAAAAGACAAATAAGTGAATTTGGACAATACTCATCATTTGGGTGATTATTGTTGTATAGTCATAAATATATTCACCGCTCTTGAGCGTTGTCTTTTGATTTGCAGTGATTCGTGCTGATCTAATTGACGTACTCCTTCTCCCAGAATATCATAAGATTTCAAGCCGCATTCAATGAGAAAGTCGGCTACTGAATGAGCCCTTTTTAGTGACAATGCTCGATTATAATCGGAAGATCCTCTATCATCTGCATATCCTCTGATGATGACATGCTTATTTTTATCTCTCACACCTCGACACATATCCTGTAATTGCTCGATATGTTTTGGTAGAAGTTTCCACTCATTTGTCTCAAAATACAGCTCCATAGAAGTGTCAGACTGATTTGTTATAGGAGTTTGAGCCAAAGCCACCTCTGCTTTTTGTTCCTGTGGTCTGATTTCGGGTTGAAGACAAACAAAATACATTCCTTCTTGATCATTATTCGCATCAGTTGAAATAATACATGCTGTATCTCCTCGTGAAGTAAGCGTGATAGAACGCTCATTGCCGGCTGTATTGATAAATGGTCCGAGATTAACTGGTTTGGCCCATCGAGTCCACGTGTCATCCAGGCGTCTAGTCATGAATAAATCAGAGCCGCCATAACCTCCAAATCCATTTGAATAGAAATATAGGGTCTTATTATCTTGAGCTAGAAATGGCGAACCTTCCCTTGAAATGGTATTTATTGTATTTCCCATCCAAAGTGGCTTTGACCATATATTCTGATTATTCTTCAATGAAACATATAAATCAAGATCTCCAAGTGAACCCTCGTGATTCATGGCTAATATCAACACATTTTGATCTGCATTCATGGTTGCAAAATATTGTGCTGAATTCATAGTGAAATCACTTATTGTGAATTGTTTACCAATGGTCCAGGAATTTCCGGAAAATTGTGCCATATGAAATGTCAGATTCCCATCATATGAAACTGAAGCAACAAAAGCAGAATTTCCATCTGCGGTTATGGAAAACAAAGCATTCGAATTCGGAGTATTTATTGTAGGTCCTGCATTGATTGGGGCTGTCCAAAAATTACCATTTACTCTGTCTGAGTACCATATATCATCAGGATCATTGATTCCACCAATATTATTGGGATGCTCTTTTCTGACAAAATACAAGCGGGAGCCGGATGGATGCAAAACAGGAAGTAAAGTTCTTGTATAGCTATTCACAATATCCGGAAGTCTCTCTTTGCAATAAAAAGTCTGTTGTGCCTGAAGAGATATTGCAATAAACAAGAATGAAGATAGGATGGATGAAAAGATCAATTGTTGAATTGCGCTTTTATTGAACTCCATGTTGCACCGATAGAATCTTTGACAAGTAAATAATCAGACCAACGCTGTATTGACCACAATCCATTTTTTTGCCTTTTCATGACAAAACGCAATCCACCGGAAGAAACATTCTGAACAGACGCAACATTATGTGGCAAAGTCAAGACATAGTCTGATTGTACAATCACTGAATCCGGTGTAATGCCATCAAACACCGTATTATTCAACTTCAATTCAGTTATTGCATCTTTTGGTATTTTGGATAGGACATTTTGAAAATAGGCTCGTTCTTGATTGATTGACCATTGTTGAAATAATCCTGAGTATCTGGTCAATACTTCAATGCTCGGTTCAAATACAAATAGTTGAGCATTTTGTTCAAGTGTATCGGATAAACACCGTACATATCCTGTTGGATCTTTAAACTGTATAGATTTTTTTAAATTGACCAAAACAGTTTGATAATCGAAAGCAGGACCATACTGCACTGCATTTCCGGGAGGTTCCGGAGATCTTGTATCCAGCAATGAGCATGACATACAACCCCAAAGAATCAGGATCAATATACTCGATACAATGACATTACATTGTAATTCTTGATTCCAAAGCTTTAGAAAGCGTTGCTTCATCTGTATACTCCAATTCACTACCTATTGGTATACCTCTTGCAGGTCTACTCACAGTAATATCAAGCGGTTTGATCATTCGTGCAAGGTATTGCATTGTGACCTCACCTTCTACTGTTGGATTTAATGCAAGTATTACCTCTTTTACATCGGTATTTAAACGGGAAATCAATTCTCTAATCTTAAGGTCATCCGGGCTGATTCCTTCCAATGGATTGATATTACCGTGAATTACATGGAATAATCCCTTAAATTCACTCATCCTTTCAATAATTAGTACATCTGTCGGCTGTTCAACGACGCAAATAAGGGATCGATCTCTTTTAGGAGAAGAACAAATCGGACATGGATCCTGCTCGGTATATGTAAAGCAAATTGAACAAGATTTTACTGTCTGCTTCATGTGTATCAGGGATGCACTAAAGGAACGAATATATTCTTCAGATTGTCTTAAAAGGAAGAAAGCCAATCTTTGAGCTGTTTTTCTTCCAATGGATGGCAGGGAAGCAAAGTGTTCCACAATAGCTTCTATGGCCTCAGACTGAAGACTCATGGAGGTATTCTCTTGATTAATGACTTGCAAATTTACTAAGTTATCCCTCTATACGTTAATGTCAGCCAAAAAACCAATAATAATCCGTTATTTTTGCAGTATACATAATTGAGAATATGGAGTGTTTATGAGTATATTTTCTAGAATAGCCGATGTATTCAAAGCCAATGTCAATGATGCCTTAGACAAAGCAGAAGATCCTGAAAAAATGCTGAAGCAAATGGTCTTGGAGATGGAAGAATCAGTGAATAAGGCTACATTGGCCGTTGCGAATTCCATGGCACATGAAAAGTCATTGTTTAGAAAGATTGAAAAGGCAAAAAGTGAATCTGCTGAATGGCTGTTCAAAGCCCAACAAGCGGTAACTGCCGGTAGAGAAGATTTGGCTCGTGCCGCTTTGGAAAAGAAAGCTGTGCATGACAAAAACATCATTGATTTGGAGCCTCTTTATATTACAGCTACATCTACATCAGAAAAATTGAAGACACAATTGGATGCATTGAAGGCAAAACTAGATGAAGCTCGTGGAAGACAAGGGACGCTAATAGCACGTTCACAAGCAGCAAAAGCGCAGAAGCAGATTGCCCAAACCTTTAGCGGTGTTGGTTCTGATGCATTTTCGAAATTTGACAAATTCGAAGCTAAAATAGAAACACTCGAATCAGAAGCAGAGGCATTTGAACAATTGGGTGGATCTTCTACCAGTTTAGACGATGAGTTTAAAAAACTATCCTCATCTTCACAGGTTGAACAACAATTATTGGAACTAAAGGCATCTATGGGCAAATTGCCTTCAGCAAGCAAAGATGCACTTCCACCACATCAACCATAAGGATTTATCATGCATACTCCTGAACATTTCATTGATATCACCAAACAAAAAGTTGAGCAAGTACTGAATGCACATTATCCTGACCATATTAATTTTGGCGAAGGTTCTTATTCAATCGATGCTGGTTCTTCTCGTCTCATGATAATTGTCAGACCCTTTACAGATTCTGATACATGCATCGAATGTATGGCTACACTAGTGTCAGGAGCTCAAATCAATGAAGAATTGCTACGATTTCTCATGAGAAAAAATGCAGAACTTCATTTTGGGGCATTTTCATTGTTGTTTGATGACACGATTTGCTTTGCTCATTCAATTGCTGGAATCAATGCAGATGAAAATGAAATCATAACGAGCATTCAATCTGTTGCAGTGATAGCAGATCATTATGATGATGAGATCATTTCTATCGCAGGTGGTAAAAGATGTAGCGAAGAATGAATATTAAGGGGTAATTGGGCTTGGAGCAAATGTTCGTATTGAATATCGGATACCACATTGAGCTCTGAGTCCCGCAATGTTTAGATTTGCATCATTAAAAGCAGAGGAGAATGGGATATCATATTGTATAGAACCGGTCAAATGCATGGAAGGGGAAATTCTTATCATTGGTTCTAATCCAACCACGCCACCGGCTTGCAATCCTGCAAATGAAGTAATGTCACCGGATGATAATGTTCGTTGTTGAACCACTTGATTATTTACAATGAATCCGGCATTATCCGGACTAATAATTGTGGCTTGTTGAGTAAAGCTACCGTTTATTGGGAAACCGATTCTAATACCCCCCAATACTCTTATCGCATATGAGTATCGCTCTAGTACTATGTATCGGGCATCAAATTGGGATTCAAGAAACTTCATTGAAGTGGCAATGGATTGCTCCATGACAACTTGTGTAAATCCATTCGAACTTGAAGTATATCGAATGGGAAATGATGAATTTGTTTGAAGTGTTCCACTTCTATCATGAAAACCAAGTCCACCAACCATTGAAATCGCATTCGATACGGGAAGTTCGAATTGAAAGCCGGCAGTTAACCCATTACCAAGACCACTGGTAAATTTGTCACAAGAAACTGTCCCGGAAAAATCCGTGAAATCAGCAGCATATGATGTAGATAAAAAACCACCATATACCTGCATTCCATACAATTCGGTTTGGAGTAATTTATACTGTTGGCACAGTGCAATTTGAGTTGAACAAACAAAGAGTGCAAGTATGACAAAAATGAAACGCATCATGTAGATATTTATGTGAGTATTTAAAGTAAATTTAGTCACTTTGCGGCATAGATTGCATTGAATTTATTCACATTTCAAATCCAATCAAGCTACAGGAGCACGCAATGTAATAACGGTTATTTCCGGTCTCATACCTATTCTGATAGGTGGTCCAACAGTTCCTATCCCGCGATTTACATATAAATAATTGCCTTTTGCTTCATATAAACCAGCCCAATGTTGATAGACAAATTGTGCAGGACTATATGATGATCCCAAAAGTTCAATACCTATTTGTCCACCATGGGTATGTCCGGACAATGTGAGGTCTGCTACTTGTGAATCAGCGATCTGCATATCCCAATATGTTGGGTCATGCGCCATTAAAATTGCAGGAGCATCCTTTGGTACATTAATGAAAGTCTTGTCTAGATCTCCGAAGCGTTGATTAAAGCCTGTATTATCTGTACCTGCAATGATGAGATCAGCTCCATTTACTGTTATAGTTCTCGCTTCATTCACCAATAAATCTATCTTTGATTTCCGTATCAATGATTGAAGTTTTATATGTTTGTCATTTGTCATATAGTGATCATGATTACCTAATGATCCATATACCCCATGCTTTGCTTGTAATTGTGAGAACAATGCTACATATGGCTCAAATTCAAGTGGGTCGAAGTTTACAAAGTCACCTGTAATAGCTATGATATCGGGTGATAATTGATTGATTGATTGAATCACTTCTTCAATGAACTTTGCACCAAACAATGAACCGATATGAATATCGGATATTTGTATGACCTTATATCCATCAAACACTGTTGATAGTCGCGGAATAATCAATTCCAATGTTCGGATTTCGATATCATAAATCGTATGGAGGACCCCTTGAGCTGTTCCTATGAACGGTACCGATGCAAGGCCAACACCAATTGAGTGAATAACCTTTCGTCTTTTTTCATCAACAGTAGTGACGTTGACATTACTCGAATGTATTCTGGATTGAATAAACGTTGTTATTGCTCTTATAGCTGTGTACAAAGACAAGATCAAAGCAATTGGGTATTTAGGTAGATACCATATGGCAATTGCAATTTGTGGCCCCCTCCCGGATAGAGCATTACTTCCTGTCAACAGACGTTCGATTGTTGTCAAAACCAAAACCAAGAGCATGATAATTGCCATGGGTTTGTACAGGCTCAACAGTTTTGGAACCCAAGTCCCGTATATTGGTTCATACTTCTTGATTGTTCTGAAGAGATAATAATCTATCCCACCTTGAATGGCAATAAGCACGGATAAGAAAATTATTAGCCTCTGAATGTCTGGTGTCATTGAATACTGTGGTGATTACAGATACGACAATGTTCTATTTATCTGTTTTAGGATATAAAAATATCTGATTCCAATATTGACCGTGTATTGAGATAGCATACATACCAATGTTCATTGGCGGAAGTTTTACAACATATTGTTCTCCCGAATGCATGCTTATATGCTCATCATGTATTGTCCTTCCGTCGATGGTGGATATTCTGCAATGAAGAGTTTCATTAAAAGGAGCACGGAGATGAATCATATCATCTATCACAATACATTGATACGTCGAAAGAGCATTAACCGGCCTATATGCCCAAGCACAACTGGGCATATAAGGAATGGTGCAATCTTGTAATTGGACCTCGGCACAATTCATACCCATTGCTGCAAGTTTCAGTCTGTAAGTATTTGATGTTATAACATCATGTGGTAATAAAGGATTGAGTTGCAATTCAATCAAACCACTCTCTTGCTTTGTATTATCAATTTCCAGTAGATATTCTCCGTTCCGTGATGCAAGTTGTTTTGCGATAACAGAACCTGATTTTACACTATGTGATTCAATGATACCTGTAGTGGAGTCATATTCTATGGCCAGCTTTATATTAAAAGTGTATGAAGGTACATTCAGCATAATTGGAAAGCGAATACCTGGAATCATTTCTCCTGAATAGGTAAGTGCTATCGGTATATTCATAGGATCTTTGACAATGATCGACATTTCATCTGTAGCAGAACATAGACCATTAGAACCTGTCAATTTGACGTTTATAGTCTTAGATGCTTTTCTGAAGATGATTTTATCATTCGACAGTGTTTCAAATGCTTCATTGCTTTCCCAAAGGTATTGTAGCCCTCCTTTTGCATTCAATTCAATATCATTACCTTTACAAATCACAGTATCGACCGGAAGTGTAACAAGTGGAATATCTTGTACTTGAACATAGACCGAATCAGCTGATTGGCAACCATTCCTATCTCCGTTGACAAAGATCATTCCTGAAGATTTTGGAAGAATGATGAGTGAATCATTGAAAGTGGAAAGAACATCGCAATCTCCTGTAACATTCACATTGGATGATGGAAACAACTTCAATACAATTGTAGAGTTTTTACAAACAATTGTATCTGATGATCGAATGATAGGTAGTTGTTTCTGAACTTTCACAAGTATGCTGTCTATGATCGATGGACAACCATCTTTAATCCCTTTAAATGAAAAATATGTATCTACTGATGGTTGAACGAGTAATTGATCACCATTTTTGGACAAAATTGAAGGATGGTCTATCCATTCATAGGTATCTGCACCAGTTGCCTTCAATGCAGCAGTTTTACCCAAACAAATTAATGTGTCACCAATTACAGATATGTTAGGTTGTGATTTAAGAGTCACAAATACACTATCCAAGACCTCACAAGCACCATTTGAACCACGTACATAATACAGTGTAGAGGCATTGGGTTGAATGGTAATTTGATCACCAGTACCAAGATCGCCAAATTGACTTGTAAACCAAGAATACGAAGTTGCCCCTGTTGCTTTCAATAAGACTGAATCTCCCTTACATATGGCAAGATTTTGCCCGGCATCTAATGCAGGTAATGGCAAAATGCGAATAGTGATGGAATCGGATCCGGAGCAATTGCCATTTTTTGCTTCAACATAATATGTTGTTGTTTGATCGGGAGAGAAAGTTGGTTGGGGGGACAATGTATCATCGATACCAATGGGTGGATACCATCTATATGTTTGTCCACCGGATGGTTTGATTCTAATTGGCTTTCCAGGACAAGTAGATGTGTCGACAGGTAATGCAATCTCCAATTTATCAGCAACAGTAACGGTAATTGTATCTCGAGAAGTACATCCTGAAGAAGATGTAATGGTCAAGACATATTGAGTTGAGGAAGTTGGAGTGCATACGGGTGTTGCGCTATTTGGATTATTCAAAAACGTGGTTGGAGACCATGAATAAATAGCGCCATTTTGAAAACCCGTACCTAAGTTAAGTGATTCACCTGGGCAAGTAGATTGATCTTTTCCTGCATCAGCAACTACTGCATCAACAACATTAACAGTTACAAATGCAGTATCTATACAAAGTCCACTCGATACGATAACACCATAAAGTGTGTTCTTGTCAGGTCTGACAAGTGGGGAAGATGAAGTTGTATCCGATATATTACTACCTTGGAACCATCTATAAGCACTGCCTCCGAATGCCCTCAATTGCAGTGCATCTCCTCTACAAATAGTTGTATCGGCAGATGTAGTTGCGGTGAGTGTATTTTCTATCCGAACGAGCACAGTATCATAAGCTATGCAGCCATATTCATTGGTCACTTTAACTATAAAAGGAAAATTATTGGTTGGAGGCGAAGCGATAGTCTTGGATAAATTTGCATTTGAAACATATTGTTGTGGAGACCAAACATATGTATATCCTGATTTTGGTTTTGACCCAATCTCTACACTTCCTCCAGGACATGTTACTTTATCTGTTCCTGCATCCGCTATGGGAAAAGGAACAACATCTACTCGAATTGGAATTGTATCTGAACAAACATTATTTGAAGCAACTAAAAAATACGTTGTAGTTGAATCAGGACTAGCAATTGGATTTGAAATAGTTGTTGACGATAATCCATATGATGGAAACCAGGAATATCTACTTGCTCCAAAAGCTTTCAACTGGACTTTTCCACCCTTGCATATGCTCGTTGGCACTTCATAAGTTACTGATACCGGAGGAAGAAGGCTAACATGATATTGCTGTTTTATCTGGCATCCAAAAGGATTCGTCACAAAAACAGTATATGTGGTAGGTTGCGTTGGTTTTGCTATTGGGTTAGCAATCATTGGATTACTCAAACCCACAGATGGGGTCCATGAATACGTATAACCAGGTAATGATGCCGGACCGATCGTTATACCCGAACTTGGACATGCAAGAACTGAATCTCTGCTGACCGCAATATTATAGTCAATCACCGAAGGTAATCCCAAAACAGTTCTACCCATGTGATTCAGCACATTGGTTGAATACCCTATATCAGGACCGGGCATATTGGGTTTATTGATCACATCTAATTGGCTTGGTACATCTGATATAGCATAAATCTTTCCATCAGGCCCTAATTGCAGACCGAACAACTTTCTGGTCCCCAAAGGAAATGTCCACATTGATGCGGCAATTGCGGCTTCATTATTTTGAGTTAAATCAAATTGAAACAAAGCTGATTCTGAAGATCGTTGCTTATCTAAAGTCCCTGATGTAAAGAGTTTATTGCTATTTGGAGAAAATGCAGCTCCGTAATTTCCATAACATTTGTTTTTGGCTATGAATTTAGGGTTAGTTGCCTGTCCAGTCTGCAAATTGAAATCAAAAAGTACGATTGATTGTAAATAGCTATTACCATCTGCTTCAGATACAACAACGAGTTTTGATCCATCGGGAGATACTTTCATAGCTCCCACATTATAGAAATTATTCAAGTTGCTATAAGTCGATATAACCGGATTGGTCGAAACTCCTCCAGCGCTAACTTTATAAGCAAGTATTCTCGATTGAGATTTATGGTGATACAGTACCCAGTAAGTATTATCGGCGCAATGATATGTTCCGGCAATTTTTTCAGACATATTATCCTGCAAGACAGCATTTGTCAATAGCATAGAAGGGGCAGCTTCCAAACTTATGTGGGAATAGAATGACTTGGTTTCAGTTGCTCCAATGCCTGTGAGATCAGGTGCGGTAAAGAGGTAAACTCTTTGAGGATTAGCAGGATCAGGAATGAAGATGCAACATTGTGTTGAGGATATACCACTCTTTATGGCATCACCGCCGGGAACAACAGTACCATCTGCTTGATATAATTTTCTACCATCTGAATATAGAAGTGGATTTCCAGTTGCCGGATCAGAATGCACTGCACACCCTTCCCATGTATCCAATTTTCCTGTAATTGGTGTAGCAACTGCATTATTGAATCTCAAACCACCGAATTTTCCAAAATACCATGTTTGATTCGGAGCTTGCTGGCCAAGCAATGAAGAAATGCAAATGAGAAATATGGCAATGAACAACTGCACCATGTTTGCTCCAGTTTTTTGTATCAAAATACAAAAATCTTGAGGTGTAAAAGGAAGGTTATTTTGTTTCAGGGTAGAATACCAATAAATCATCGGGGATTTGTATTCCAGCCAATTCGGCTACCTGTATAAAATCCATTGGCGGGGGTTGCTCAAAATGGAGATGTTCTTGTGTAACCGGATGTTGAAAACCCAGAATCCTGGCATGAAGCGCTTGCCTTTTCATTATTTCAAGGCATTCCTGAGACTTTCTTTTCAAAGCTGTAGACTTTATACCGGAATATGCAATTACATTTCCTCCATAAGATGCATCGCCAATCAATGGATGATGCATGCTTGAACAATGGACTCTAATCTGATGTGTTCTGCCGGTATGAAGTTTGATTTGAAGAAGGGAAGCAAAAGGCCCCCTTGACCGCGTGACATATTCAGTCTTTGCTGTTTTTCCACCTTTGTTCACCACAGCGAATACCTTACGATTTCTCGGCGAGGGTGCTAGCTGATTCTCGATTATATCATTATCTTTTTTTACAATTCCCCAAGCCAATGCAATATATTCTCTTTGCACTATTCTATCTGCGAATTGTTTGGTGAGTTGAGGTGTGATAGAACTTTGTTTGGATATGACCATTAAACCTGAAGTATCTTTATCCAATCTGTGGACTATACCGGGTCGAAGAATATCATCACTCATATTGACTGCATCAATGAAATCATCTACAGGTAATGAGATTTCTGACTCATCTTCATCTTCGATATATCCAAGCAGAGGTATGGCTTCTCGATGACCGATATGCCAAAGAACCGCATTGACAAGTGTACCATACCTGTTTCCAAAACCCGGATGAACTACAAGTCCTGCAGGTTTATTGATTACAAGTATATATTCATCTTCATACAGAATTGAGAGGGGAATATCTTCAGGCAGCAATTCCAATGGGGGAGGGCGCATAAATACACAGGTGATTATATCTCCCGGTTTAACTTTGTATGAACCTTTTCTTGCAATTCCATGCACTTGCACTTGCTCATTGTCTATGGCAAGTTGAACCTTGTTACGTGTTGCATTTGCGATGGCATTTGTGATATACACATCGAGTCTTATTGGCTCTTGACCTTTGGATACGATGAGTTCAACTGTCTTTTCAACATAATCAGGATATTGATTATTGCTGTCCACCTTGCTCCTTGATTTCTAAATTTGGCGATTTAGCCGTAAATGGATAGGGTAGATGCTTATTGAACAATATCAGCAATATCATGCCGGTTGTTACACATGAATCTGCAACATTAAATACTGGCCAATGAGTATAGGTCAAGGCTCCTATTGTGATATCGGGGATGTCGATTTGTATAAAATCCACCACTAATCCAAAGAATAGAGGTCCCTCATCATATAGAACACCATAGAACATTCGATCAATAAAATTTCCGAATGCGCCAGCCAGGATAAGCATTATTGCAATACGAATCCATCTATTGGCATTATTGATTACTCTGAGATAATACACCAAAGAAAATGAAGCAAGCAATGAAAATAGCGTTAAAACTATTTTCCCTGATCCAAACTCAACTCCAAAAGCCATGCCTGGATTTTCAACAAAAGTTATGCGAACAATTTCTCCGAAAACAGGGAAACTCTCGCCCAAATGCATGCCTTCATGGCGAAAACCAAAAAGATTATATCCCTTAACAGCTACCTTTGTGATCTGATCAATGAGAACAAGTACAAAAGCAACTACAAGATACGGTGTTGTTTGCCCCGATGTGGACTGCCGAATCATTCATTTCTACCGGAAATAATGTCAACGCCATTTGCAGGACATCTTCCATGAATCTTAAATGATGCCGATTGAGTCGTAATTGGAACGGCAAGCAGACGAGCCTTCGCAATTAGAATATTACATTCTTTGCAAATGCCATATGTTTTGTCATCAATGCGCTTTAAAGCATCGTCGAGTTTCTTGATATAGTCAATAATTCTATTCATTTGAGCATATGTCTTTTCCTTTTCCAATGCTTCTGAACCTTGTTCAGCCATATGCACAGAATATATCATTGTTTCAGAAGCCAACTCTGCATTTGTAAGATCCTCCAAACGTTCTCTGAGCATTCGCATTTCGTCCAAAGCATCTTCTTTAATCCTCAATATGTGTTGCTTGAACATTTTAAGATCGGTGTCTGAATAACGAACCTTCTTTTTGGATGGGATGATTATTGGTTTTTCCTCTTTAGGTCGCATTGCAAAAGCAGCTGCTCCTTTTCCTTCTGGCATTTTCATCGCCTCAAGACCTGCAGCCGTTGGTTTTTCAGAAGCCTTGTTGCCTGATTTAGATCTACCAGCCGGCTTCTTCTCTTGAAGATTCAATTGAAGAGGGGGCATTGGAATACCCAAATCTATGATTGGCTCATCCGGTATAGGCATTACTTCGGGTTGGTCTGCTTTGCCTTTCTTCGTATCATCCGACTTTACATTCTCTGCTGATTTTGAACTTGTTTTTTCTTTTTGGGGCATAATGCTCTTTTGATCAGCAGCCTTTTTGGGCTTGACCGTAGCTTTTGTTGTTGTGGTGACAGGTGACTTTGATGTGGCTTTCTCTTTCTTTGAAACAGAAAGCGAAGCCGATTGCTTCGGAGATACCGGCTTGGCACTCTTAACAACTGGCTTCGCTTGTTTTTTTCCGGCCTTGGCTGAATCAGCCGCCGAAGATGACTTCGCAACCTTTTTAGTTGAAACAGGAGACTTGCCGACTATTGTTTTTGGCGAAGTCTTCATCTGCTTCTTGGTTGTGACTTTAGCAGTTTTCGGTCCTTTACTGGGACTTACTTTTTTTTTACGGCTGCTTTCTTAGCTGCCGGTTTTGCTGCTTTTCTTGCTGCCGGCTTAGCTTTCTTAGCTGCCGGTTTTGCCGCTACTTTCTTTGCTGCCGGCTTAGCTTTCTTAGCTGCCGGTTTTGCTGCTTTTTTCACAGCTTTCTTTGCTGCAGGTTTCGCAGCTTTCTTTGCTGCAGGTTTCGCAGCTTTCTTTGCAGCTGGCTTAGCCGCTTTCTTTGCAGCTGGCTTAGCCGCTTTCTTTGCAGCTGGCTTAGCTGCCTTCTTAGCAGCTGGCTTAGCAGCTTTCTTAGCAGCTGGCTTAGCCGCTTTCTTAGCAGCTGGCTTAGCCACTTTCTTAGCCGCTTTCTTAGCTGCGGGTTTCTTAGTTGAGGCCATACAGCATACACCTTAAATAATAAAACAAAACAAAACTAAATGCGGGATGCATTTATTTTTTCTGTTATCAATGAAACTTTGTGATGTTGACTAGAATGATGTCTTGTTCGATTTCAAGTGTGTGAACATCTTCAGCTATATGTTCTACGTATACACAACTTGTGCACAAAATTTCATTACAAACATAATCAGATAATTTGATAATTGCATCACAAATTTCTTTTGATGCAGAAAATTTTACATTTACTCTATCTGTTACATGCAGTCCGATACTCTTTCTGAGGTTCTGAATTCTATTTACAAATTCGCGTGCTATGCCTTCTTGTTTCAAAGATTCATCAATTTCAGTATCAAGCGCTACAGTTAATGATCCTTCATTTACGACAAGCCAACCTTCCATGTCATGGGTCATAACATCCACTTCATCCAAATTGATCAGCTGATCTACTCCATCAAGAGAAATGGGTAGTGTTTGATCTTGAATCAGGGACTTAATTTGTTGCTCACTCAAAGTGGATATGATGGTAGCAACGGTTTGAGTTTGTTTACCAAATCTCTTGCCCAATGCCTTGAAATTGGCTTTTACAGACCTTTTTACGATACCTGCTTCTTCACTTACATACTCTACTTCTTTAATGTTGATCTCATCTTTGATGATTGATTCAACTGCTTGAATATCTCTTCTTTGTTGAGGAGAAATCACCGGAATAAGTATTCTTCGAAGTGGCTGACGCGTTTTGATCTTTGATTTTTCACGAAGTGATCTGGCCAAGAATACGATAGTTTGAGCCAATGACATTCTTCTTTCCAAATCGATATCTATCAAAGACAAGTCACCAGGGGATAGGAGTCTCATGTGAATTGATTCAACATCGGAATTAACTCTCAACCTTCTGAATAAAACTTCTGGTAAAAATGGCGCCGCAGGTGCCATCATGGACAAGACATGAATCATCACATCACGCAAATTTTGATAGGCTGCGAGTTTATCGCTATCCTTTTCACCCTTCCAAAATCTTCTCCGATTTCTTCTCACATACCAATTCGAAACATCATTTATCATGAATTCTTGAACAATTCTGCAAGCTCTGAATACATCATATGCCTCCATATACTGATGAAATTGACGAAGTACGGTATGTACTCTGGAAATGATCCATTTGTCAATTTCAGGTCGTTCATTATGTGGAATTACTTCCTCATTTCCATTGATTTGATCGATATTGGCATAAAGAGCATAAAAGGAGTATGTATTGGTCAGTGTTCGGAAAAAGTCAGCAATTACCGTCTTTGCGATGTCTGTTTCATTGAACAATGTTGGCCTCCAAGGTGGATTATTCACCATGAAATACCAACGAACCGCATCTGCACCATATAGATCCATCATCTGAAACGGATCAACGGTATTGCCCCTACTTTTTGACATTTTCAGGCCGTTTTTATCCAAAACAAGTTCATTAACGATAATGTTTTTGAAAGCCGGCTTTTCGAATAATGCTGTTGCTATATTATGAAGTGTGTAAAACCAACCTCTGGTTTGATCAATACCCTCGGATATGAAATCGGCAGGAAATTGAGATGAGAAAAGTTCTACATTTTCGAATGGATAATGAAATTGCGCAAAAGGCACGCATCCTGAATCAAACCAAACATCAATGACTTCAGTTGTCCTACGATACACTTTGCCATTTTTTCTGAAAATCACATTATCAACAAAGGGTCTATGTAAATCCAAAGGCAAAGGGGCTTCCGGAACAGGAACAAAAGAACTATCAGGGCATTCAAACTCTCCCTTTGACAATTCCTCGATCGATCCAATTGCAAACATGTCTTCTTTGTCTTCACTAATCCAAATAGGCAAAGGAGTACCCCAATATCTGTCTCTGCTGAGCGACCAATCCTTTACTTCTTCCAACCAATTTCCGAAACGACCGGTGCCGATTTCCTGTGGTTGCCAATGTATTGTCTTATTCAGATCAATCATTGACTGCTTATAAGAAGGAGACTTTATGAACCAGGAATTTCTCGCATAATACATCACAGGATTGTCTGTGCGCCAACAATGGGGATAACTGTGCACATAATCAAATGATGATTTATAAATCTTTTTTGCTGTCTTTAATGCTATGATGATGTCTTTGTCGGAACCTTCTTCAACATGATCTGCATACTTGAAGGTTTTGATAGCTCTACCCGCAAATGGAGTTATTTCATCAGTAAAATGTCCATTTGGAGTAACGGGCTGCAAAACCGGTAAGTCGTATTTCTTCGCCAATTCAAAGTCATCTACACCAAAGGCAGGGGATATATGAACTACGCCTGTACCGTCTTCGGTTGACACAAATGTACCCGGCAGAATTGTCAAAGCATTCGGATGAAGAGTTTTGTCTATCTGGCAATAAGGGAATATCTGCTCATAGGTTGAACCTATTATGTCTTTCCCCTTAAATGTCTTAATGATCGTAATTCCTTCACCAAGTAAACCCTGCAATGATTGAGCTATGACATAATATTCAGGTTCGGAATCCGCATGTTTCGATTCGGCAAGCACATAGTCGATATCTTCGCCTATAGCAAGGGCAACATTTGAAAAAAGCGTCCACGGGGTTGTTGTCCACACCAAGATTGAAGCATTGACCAATTCAGGAATTGGTGAATGCAAAATGGAAAGTTTTAAATAGACACTAGGATCTTTTACTTCTCGATAGCCCAAAGAGAGCTCATGCGAACTCAATGGGGTTTCAATTGTAGGAGATTGTGGAACAACTTTGTAGCCCTTGTAAATAAGCCCTTTATCAAAAAAAGACTTCAATGCCCACCAGACTGACTCAACATATTCATTGGTGCATGTTACATAGGCAGTTTTCATGTCCACCCAATAACCCATCCGCTTGGTAAACTCACCCCAACCCATTTCTCTTTCTATATTGCTGTAAACAAAGTCTCTGCAAGTGGCATTGAATTTATCAATACCCATGACTTCGATTTCTGATTTGTTAACAAGGCCTAATTGTTTTTCAACTGCAATTTCGACGGGTAAACCATGAGTATCCCATCCGGCTTGGCGACGTACATAGTGATTTGTCATCGTTTTGTAACGACAAACAAGGTCTTTGTCAGTCCTTGCCATTAAATGATGAATGCCGGGATTACCATTGACTGTTGGTGGGCCCTCGAAAAAACTAAAGACAGGTGAATCTTTTCGCGCTGAAAGCGTTTGCTCGAAAATTCCGCGCTCGTCCCAAAAGGCAAGGATTTCCTTTTCCAACTCGGGATAATGTAGTTTTTCAGGTAAGGGTTGATACATGGAGTATCCGCACTAGTCAAACAGACTTGTATTCTTCAGAGAATTATGTCACGAACAATGTGCTGCCATTTGTCCATGAAGATTCAATACATGGCAATTATACTGATTTTTCATTGTAATTACCAATAAAAACAACTTACTCTATCAAAGAAAGGATGAATCTAACGCATACATTTACCGTATGAATGCGTATTTTTGTACTGCAGTATTATAACCCAAATCAACATTACTTTTCCCTTCATGAAAGATATCCATGTTTGTGGCATAGGCCATGCACTCGTTGACATTGAATTTGCGATTGATGAAATCACATTTGAATCACTGGGTTTACAAAAGGGTTCAATGGCATTGGTTTCCGAATTGGATCAATCGAATGTCATTCAATCATTGTCCGACAAGTCGCATCATAGATCCAGCGGAGGTTCGGCTGCGAATACCATGATTGCTATTGGGCAATTTGGTGGGAAAGCCGCTTATAAAACAATTCTCGGTGATGATTCTCTCGGTTCTTTTTATGCCAGTGAGTTTCAAGATTTGGGAATTTTGCTTGAAGCCGAATGCATACAGAACTCAAAAACAGGTACATGTCTTGTGCTGATTACTCCCGATGCCGAAAGAACGATGATGACTTCATTGGGTGTTAACAGCGCCTATAATCGTGATCATCTTGTTGAAGAAACAATTTCAAGATCAGAATGGCTTTATATTGAAGGGTACAGATTAACAGAACCGGGTGGTGCCGATGCAATTCGAGAAGCAGTTTCTTTGGCAAAAAAGCATTCCACGAACATAGCATTCACATTTTCAGATACTTTCGTTGTCAATGCTTTTCGTGATGTGGTATTGGAAATAGCAGCATCAACAGATATGGTATTTTGCAATGAAGCCGAAGCTTGTGCTTTCACTGGAAAAGATCGATACGATGATGCTTTTCATGAACTCATTCGACAGTTCTCACATGTCGTCATGACTAAAGGAAAACAAGGAGCCGATATATTCTTCAATGGAGAACATGCATCCATTCCGGCATATGAAACAAATGCCGTAGACACAACAGGGGCCGGCGACATGTTTGCAGGGGCTTTTCTCTTTGGCATTACTCAAGGTTGTTCAATTACTCGTTCAGGGCACCTTGCATCAATGGCATCATCAAAGGTCGTTTCTCAATTTGGTGCTAGATTGCAAGAATCCCCCAAGTCAATGTATCAGACAATATTATCAAGTTTTCCTTGAAGACAATATTTACATACATAGTGTCTATGCTCATCAGCATTGTTCCGATATATGCTCAATCCGGATCATCTTTGAAGGATTTTGAAAAGAAATTGTCGGATTATTATGATCCAGAGTTGATCGAAGATGTGGTACAAGCAATCGGATCTACTGATCAAGCAAAAGTCTGGAGTTGGGATATTGGTGATTTCTCATCAGATGAACACAATGACATGGCTTGTGTGGTCCGTTATTCCAAAGAAAAAAACAAACAATGCTCTATTTTCTTCTTTGTTGATATAAATGGATCATTGATACCCACCGGAACCATCACTAGAGATTTTGTTGATTCACCTTTGGAAGTTGGGGTTGCCATTAGAGATGCCTCTTGTTTTGTAACGTCAAAGAAAGAGCAATTCAATTGGAATATCGTTGGTTACCGATATAGGCATGGAATATTCTTTGAATCCGATACATTTTCGACTAGCCGAATTGGCACTCAGACAATGGAAACATTCAGTGACCATGTTCAGAGAAGAAATAACATTCATGTTTTTTCCACAAGAAATGAAGAGACTGCCTATTATCATCATTTTCATGATATACCGGTGTATAAAAAAGGCGACATCATCATGCCTTGCTATGCAGGACCATGTATCATTGACAAAGCTGATGATGTTGTGAAAGGTGCTTTTTATTGGAAAGGTCCCTCGGATGCTTCCATACATCTACTTGAATCTTTGTATGATGATACTGCATTGCGCTTGAAATTATTCATCAAGGATGATACACTTTCGGAGCAACACTGTGATTCTTGCATACAAGACAAAGTGACAATTCTTCTATATGACAGAATTCCCGGATATGATCCTGAACGTATGGAAAAAAAGCAGGAAAAGAATGCCCCGGGTTTCTATGTGCTTGATATCATTCCTTCATTTGAACAACCCTTTTCGAGTAGAGCAATCTTTCATGAAGAACGGACGGGCAGAACACAACTACTTTCTGAAGAGTCATTGAATCTGAAAGTCCGAAATGATGGATATTTCATAGATATTGTCATTCCTTTTTCTTTTATGCCGGAAATAGATCTGACAGCCTTGGGAAAAGATATCCATTCTATTGGCTGCACAATAGTCCTTACTGATTCGGATAATCGTTTCAGACCTGAAGAGATGACACAAATCCAGTCTTCGGATTATGAAGCCGGAAATCCAAAATCCCTTGGTAGATTGACATTTCATCCTGCAGGAGCACAAATTGGACTGATACAACCATTTTTCTCAAAACACTTAACTGAAACTTTGCTACAACTTGGATTTTAATGGATGAAGGTATTACCTGTATATGTCTATGATCATGCAATCTTGAAGAAGAAAGCTCAAAAAGTTGAACATATGGATGAATCAACGAGAATATTCATTGAGGACATGAAACATACAATGCACAATGCCGAAGGTATAGGTTTGGCAGCAAATCAAGTTGGATCGCCATTGGCCATTACTGTCATTGACATCTCACCAGTGGAAGGATATGAGTCTACAAAACCACTAGTGATGATCAATCCAGAGATAACCTATTATTCAGATGAAGAAAGTGATTATGAGGAAGGATGTCTAAGTCTCCCACATGTACGGGATCTTGTAATTAGGCCCGAAGCTATTCAGGTTTCATATTTTGATGAACACATTAAGCCCCAAACAGTGCAAGCCGACGGCCTTTTGGCCAGGGTCATGCAACATGAAATCGATCATTTAAATGGTATCTATTTCACTGACAGACTCAGTCAGTTGAAACGTACTCTTCTCCAAGCCACTTTAAGAAGAATAAGTAAAGGGGAAACATCTGCTGACTATACCATCGTTCTTCCTGATGGATCAATCATTTCCGGAGATGATGAAGAATGAAAACATTAGTGACCGGTGCCACAGGATTTATTGGTAGCCATGTGGTCGATATCCTCAAGCAAGCAGATACAGAGATAGTATGCATTGCTAGACCTACGAGCGATCTTCGATGGATAGAGGGCAAAGGGGTTCATATCGTGAATGCATCGCTACACAATAAGGAGTCATTGATTCCTGCGGTCAAAGGTGTAGACATGATCATTCATGTCGCAGGACTTACTGCAGCCAGAAATGACGAGGAATTTCTCAAAGGGAATAGGGATGCAACTCAATATCTGTTGGAAGTAGCTCGAGATCATGCTCCAAATTTGCAGAGATTTTTGCATGTAAGCAGTCAAACAGTAACCGGGCCATCCTCTTCAATACATGATCCTGTAAATGAGCATTCACCATTAAAACCAATAACTGCTTATGGTCGATCAAAAAAAGCAGCGGAAGAAGTTGTGCAATCGTTTGCACAATCCATTCCCATGACGATTATACGCCCACCTGCCGTATTTGGAGAACGCGATACAGCAATCCTTACCTTTTTTCAATCAGTATCCAAAGGCATTGTTCCATTGATTGGTTTTGATGAAAAGAGAGTAAGTCTGATTCATGGAGTAGATTTGGCCAGAGGTATCGTTGAATCAGCATTTCATGGTAATACCATCGGAGAAACATATTTTGTTTCCAGCGAAGATTTCTATACTTGGAAGCAGATAGCAGATATAACAAAACATGCCTTTGGTAAATCATTCATCATTCCAATCCGTGTACCTCATGGAATTGTCATGACTTTGGCCGGTTTATCGGAGATATTCGGAAGATTTTCCTCCAAGCCACCGGTACTTAATTATGAAAAAGGAAAAGATTTGATACAACCGTATTGGATCTGCTCTGTTGAGAAAGCAAAGAAAGATTTTG